>BNJS01001872.1_pt1 | contig 70081 bp, 79 predicted proteins | sample 8540461 | NCBI WGS metagenome assembly BNJS01 (sample SAMD00202454, study PRJDB9452) | human saliva metagenome | isolation source: human saliva | place: Japan
TTCTTGAAATTAAAACTAAAAAGAAAAAAATCGCAACAGATTTTTGTTACGATTTAGCTCAGTCTTTCTTTATGAATTTGTGAACCCAAAAGGTGGAGGTGGTGAAATAGTTCTGCAGTAGAAAGGTTCCGGCTACAAATAATTGGTTTCGGAGAGTTGGTGACAGGAAAGGTGCTGATAACAATATCGTGAGGAATTTGATTGAGAATTGAGAAAGAAATAGTAGACTTCTTCCCAAGAATCAAATAGATAGAGATTGTTGCCGTAGTGAGTTAGGGTGTCGATTAGGTTTTGTGCGTGATGACTATCCAGATGACTAATGACCAAAACACGTATTTTGGGAAGTTTTTGAAGTAATTGGACTAAAATTCGTTGCCCTTGGATAGAAAAGGTGTAGACTAGTCTCTTGTAGCTTACTTGGGTGACTTTTCTAGACCCCATCTCAGTCAGGTAAGATTGGAATTTGTGTTGACTTACTTCAAATAGTTTTGGAAATTCTACTTGATAACTGCTTAAAATTTGAGATTTCTGTCTGTCGAGAGACTGGTTACTGAGTAGATGGAAGAAATCAGATTGGGCAGTGTAGTGGAGGAGCCAAATCAATTCCTCGCGATTTTCAATCTGTAGGTGAAATTCTTTAGCTAATTCTTCTAAGATTTGACTCAATAAACGGTAGGATTTTTGGATATGATGAATATCTCCCTAGTGCTCCATTGCTAGGATTGTTTGTGATTTGAGGAGACTTTACTGGGTTTGAAAATAGCTGTTCTAGCGTCTCCTTTTTCGGTTCAAAATGAAGTTTTTTAGCCAGTTTTTTGATATCTTGTTCAAACTGCGGAATTTGCATGAGGGTGCTGTAGTGACTGGTTAAAAGAGGAGTAGGAATTTTCAATCAAATGACTCTTATTAAAAGCGCTCTAGATTGATAGCTAGAGTATATTTGATTTGTCGTAAACTACTGAGGTTGGGTGAAACTTGTTGGGCGTTCAAAAATAGCTGAATCAAGTCAGTGAGATGATTCTTCGGAAATAGAAGGGAAAGGCCAATCAAGAAAGTCATAACTTTGGCTAAAGTAGTCTAGATAAAAGGCACGAATGTCCTCTTCTGCTCCCTCCATGACTAAAGGGGAAGGTTGGATGCTGATGCCATAGTGTTGTGGAAGTTTAGTATTTAGATGCTGGATGATTTCCTGAACTCGTTCGCAACTCATCACAAGTTCTTGACACATTTGCTCAAGTGATTGTCCCTCATTGAAAAAAATAGACAGGTTCAAAAAAGAATAGGTTTCAGATTGTTTAAAAATCGCAATCCTGGGATCCAAGGTGTTTTGGAAGTCAAACTGCAATTGAATGCCTTTTTTTCTTGATTGAAGCAGGAGGTTTGGAAATAATTGCTCAAGCTTAAAAAGGTGTTCTTGCAATTCTTCTATTGAAAAATTCAGCTTCTCAGCCAAGACTGGAATTTCTATCCAATCATGGTGTTTGGTTAATTCTTCCAGTAAGAATAGCAAATCTTGTTCAGTTTTAGAAAGCAAGATATTCATCATAAACCTCCCTATATATTTATACATATATATTAAAAAGAAAAAAAGCCTAGTAAAGTCAAGAAAAAAACAGACCTAGGATAAAATAGGAAAATCGTAATTTACTATATTTTTTTATTGAACTATTAAACTGAAAAATGAAGTTTGCAAAGTAATCATTGAATTTAATTTTTTTATAGGAAAAGATTTTTGTCAAAAAAATTCGTCAATCCCTTGAAAAAAATCTAGCTAAATAGGGTATAATATGAGTAATCATTTGTCGTAGGTTTTGTCTGAAATATTGTCCAGACAAGGCTCACAGCAGTTAAATCTTCTGAAAAAGTCAGATTTAGCTGCTCTTTTTGTGCTTTTTTTCAGGATTTTTGAGTATTTGTAACAAAGACTTAAAGATTCTGAAAATTCGTCAAGAGGACACGGTGATAGGGGTTTTTAAAACCATATGACGATTAGAAAAGCCTGATTGACAAGGCTTGGAACTTATTTACAAAGGAGAATCATCTTGGCAGGACATGACGTTCAATACGGGAAACATCGTACCCGTCGTAGTTTCAAGAATCAAAGAAGTTCTTGACTTACCAAATTTGATTGAAATTCAAACTGACTCATTCAAAGCTTTCCTAGACCACGGTCTTAAGGAAGTGTTTGAAGATGTATTGCCAATTTCAAACTTCACAGACACAATGGAGTTGGAATTTGTTGGATATGAAATCAAGGAACCAAAATATACGCTAGAAGAAGCACGTATCCACGATGCTAGCTACTCAGCACCAATTTTTGTAACCTTCCGCTTGATCAATAAAGAAACAGGCGAAATCAAGACCCAAGAAGTTTTCTTTGGTGATTTCCCAATCATGACAGAAATGGGTACCTTCATCATCAATGGTGGTGAACGTATCATCGTATCTCAGTTGGTCCGCTCACCAGGTGTTTACTTTAACGATAAAGTTGATAAAAACGGTAAAGTGGGATACGGTTCAACTGTTATCCCTAACCGTGGAGCTTGGTTGGAACTTGAAAGCGACTCAAAAGATATCGCCTACACTCGTATCGACCGTACTCGTAAGATTCCATTTACAACCTTGGTTCGTGCTCTTGGTTTCTCAGGTGATGATGAAATCTTTGATATCTTTGGTGACAGCGAATTGGTTCGCAACACTGTTGAAAAAGATATCCACAAGAATCCAATGGACTCTCGTACCGACGAAGCCTTGAAAGAAATTTACGAACGCCTTCGTCCGGGTGAACCTAAGACTGCTGAAAGCTCACGTAGCTTGCTTGTAGCTCGTTTCTTTGACCCACGTCGCTATGACTTGGCAGCAGTTGGTCGTTACAAGATCAATAAAAAACTCAATGTTAAAACACGTTTGCTCAACCAAACAATTGCGGAACCATTGGTAGATCCTGAAACAGGAGAAATCTTGGTAGAAGCTGGAACAATCATGACTCGTAGCGTGATTGAAAGCATTGAAAGCCATTTGGATGGTGATTTGAACAAGATTGTTTACATTCCAAATGATGCAGCCGTTGTGACTGAGCCAGTTGTACTTCAGAAATTCAAGGTTGTTGCTCCAACTGACCCAGACCGTGTTGTCACTATCATTGGTAATGCAAATCCAGATGACAAGGTCCGTATCGTCACTCCTGCAGATATCCTTGCTGAGATGAGCTACTTCCTCAACTTGGCTGAAGGACTTGGCCGTGTAGATGATATCGACCACCTTGGGAACCGTCGTATCCGTGCGGTTGGTGAATTGCTTGCCAACCAAGTACGTCTTGGACTTTCTCGTATGGAGCGTAATGTCCGTGAACGTATGTCTGTTCAGGACAATGAAGTTTTGACACCACAACAAATCATCAATATCCGTCCTGTAACAGCTGCGGTTAAAGAATTCTTTGGTTCATCACAGTTGTCACAGTTCATGGACCAACACAACCCGCTTTCTGAGTTGTCTCACAAACGCCGTTTATCAGCCTTAGGACCTGGTGGTTTGACACGTGACCGTGCTGGATATGAAGTACGTGACGTGCACTACACTCACTACGGTCGTATGTGTCCAATCGAGACACCTGAAGGACCTAACATCGGTTTGATCAATAACTTGTCATCTTACGGACATTTGAACAAGTATGGTTTTGTTCAAACACCATACCGTAAGGTTGACCGTGAAACAGGTGTTGTCACGAACGAAATCGTTTGGTTGACAGCCGATGAAGAAGATGAATTTACTGTAGCACAGGCTAATTCTCGTCTGAATGAAGATGGAACATTTGCTGAGAAAGTTGTCATGGGACGTCACCAAGGGGTCAACCAAGAGTATCCAGCTAATGTTGTTGACTACATGGACGTATCACCAAAACAGGTAGTTGCCGTTGCGACAGCATGTATTCCTTTCTTGGAAAACGATGACTCCAACCGTGCCCTTATGGGAGCCAACATGCAACGTCAGGCTGTGCCATTGATTAATCCTCAGGCACCTTATGTTGGTACTGGTATGGAATACCAAGCAGCCCACGACTCTGGAGCGGCTGTGATTGCTCAGTATGATGGTAAAGTTACTTACGCAGATGCTGACAAGGTAGAAGTTCGTCGTGAAGATGGTTCATTGGACGTTTACCACATCCAAAAATTCCGTCGTTCAAACTCAGGTACTGCTTACAACCAACGCACGCTTGTTAAAGTTGGCGATGTCGTTGAAAAAGGCGATTTCATCGCTGACGGACCTTCTATGGAAAATGGAGAAATGGCGCTTGGACAAAACCCAATCGTTGCCTACATGACTTGGGAAGGTTACAACTTCGAGGATGCCGTTATCATGAGCGAACGCTTGGTCAAAGACGATGTCTACACATCTGTTCACCTTGAAGAATACGAATCAGAAACACGCGATACAAAGCTTGGGCCTGAAGAAATCACTCGTGAAATTCCAAACGTTGGTGAAGATGCCCTTAAAGACCTTGACGAAATGGGTATTATCCGTATCGGTGCTGAGGTTAAAGAAGGTGATATCCTTGTAGGTAAAGTAACACCTAAGGGTGAGAAAGACCTTTCAGCTGAAGAACGTCTCTTGCACGCTATCTTCGGAGATAAATCTCGTGAAGTGCGTGATACTTCTCTTCGTGTACCACACGGTGCCGATGGTGTCGTTCGTGATGTTAAGATCTTTACACGTGCAAATGGAGATGAGTTGCAATCAGGTGTTAATATGCTGGTTCGCGTCTACATCGCTCAAAAACGTAAGATCAAGGTCGGAGATAAGATGGCCGGACGTCACGGAAATAAAGGGGTTGTCTCTCGTATCGTTCCTGTAGAAGACATGCCTTACCTTCCAGATGGAACTCCAGTCGATATCATGTTGAACCCACTTGGGGTGCCATCACGTATGAATATCGGTCAGGTTATGGAGCTTCACCTTGGTATGGCGGCTCGTACTCTTGGTATTCACATCGCAACACCAGTCTTTTGACGGAGCAAGTTCTGAAGACCTTTGGTCAACTGTTAAAGAAGCAGGTATGGATAGCGATGCCAAAACAATCCTTTACGATGGACGTACTGGTGAACCATTTGATAACCGTGTTTCTGTCGGAGTCATGTACATGATCAAACTCCACCACATGGTTGATGATAAATTGCACGCGCGTTCAGTCGGACCTTACTCAACCGTTACTCAACAACCACTCGGAGGTAAAGCTCAGTTTGGTGGACAACGTTTCGGTGAGATGGAGGTTTGGGCTCTTGAAGCCTACGGTGCGTCAAATGTCCTTCAAGAAATCTTGACTTACAAGTCTGACGATATCAACGGACGTTTGAAAGCTTATGAAGCTATTACAAAAGGAAAACCAATTCCAAAACCAGGTGTTCCAGAATCCTTCCGAGTTCTTGTCAAAGAATTGCAATCTCTTGGTCTTGACATGCGTGTCCTAGACGAAGATGACCAAGAAGTGGAACTTCGTGACTTGGATGAAGGAATGGACGAAGATGTCATCCACGTAGATGACCTTGAAAAAGCCCGCGAAAAAGCAGCACAAGAGGCTAAAGCAGCCTTTGAAGCTGAAGAAGCTGAGAAAGCAACGAAAGCGGAAGCAACAGAAGAAGCTGCTGAACAAGAATAAGCAGTTCACTTAGAATAGAAAGGGAAGAAATAGTGGTTGATGTAAATCGTTTTAAAAGTATGCAAATCACCCTAGCTTCTCCAAGTAAAGTCCGTTCATGGTCTTATGGAGAAGTCAAAAAACCTGAAACAATCAATTACCGTACCTTGAAACCAGAACGTGAAGGACTCTTTGATGAAGTTATCTTTGGTCCTACAAAAGACTGGGAATGTGCTTGTGGTAAGTACAAACGCATTCGTTATAGAGGGATTGTTTGTGACCGCTGTGGGGTTGAAGTAACGCGTACGAAAGTTCGTCGTGAGCGTATGGGACATATCGAATTGAAAGCTCCTGTATCTCACATCTGGTACTTCAAGGGGATTCCAAGCCGTATGGGCTTGACCCTTGATATGAGCCCTCGTGCTCTCGAGGAAGTTATCTACTTTGCGGCTTATGTGGTGATTGATCCCAAGGATACACCACTTGAGCACAAGTCTATCATGACAGAGCGCGAATACCGTGAGCGCTTGCGTGAGTATGGTTATGGATCATTCGTTGCCAAAATGGGTGCCGAAGCCATCCAAGACCTTTTGAAACAAGTAGATCTTGAAAAAGAAATTGCTGAACTCAAAGAAGAGTTGAAAACAGCTACTGGACAAAAACGTGTCAAAGCCATCCGTCGTTTGGATGTTTTGGATGCCTTTTACAAGTCTGGAAACAAACCTGAATGGATGATTCTCAACATCCTTCCGGTTATTCCACCAGATCTTCGTCCAATGTTGCAGTTGGATGGTGGCCGTTTTGCCTCATCTGACTTGAATGACCTTTACCGCCGTGTTATCAACCGTAACAACCGTTTGGCTCGTTTGCTTGAGTTGAATGCACCTGGTATCATCGTTCAAAATGAGAAGCGTATGCTTCAAGAAGCGGTTGACGCTTTGATTGACAATGGTCGTCGTGGTCGTCCAATCACAGGACCAGGTAGCCGTCCACTGAAATCATTGAGCCACATGCTTAAAGGTAAACAAGGACGCTTCCGTCAAAACTTGCTCGGTAAACGTGTTGACTTCTCAGGACGTTCCGTTATCGCCGTTGGTCCAACTCTTAAGATGTACCAATGTGGTGTGCCACGTGAAATGGCGATCGAGCTCTTTAAACCATTTGTTATGCGTGAAATCGTTGCGCGTGATATCGTGCAAAACGTCAAAGCAGCTAAACGCTTAGTGGAACGCGGAGATGAGCGTATCTGGGATATCCTTGAAGAAGTGATCAAAGAACACCCAGTACTTCTTAACCGCGCACCGACCCTTCACCGTTTGGGTATCCAAGCCTTCGAGCCAGTCTTGATTGATGGTAAGGCCCTTCGCTTGCACCCACTTGTCTGTGAAGCCTATAATGCCGACTTTGACGGGGACCAAATGGCCATCCACGTACCGCTTTCAGAAGAAGCCCAAGCAGAAGCTCGTATCTTGATGCTAGCTGCTGAGCACATCTTGAACCCGAAAGATGGTAAACCAGTTGTTACTCCGTCTCAGGACATGGTTTTGGGTAACTACTACTTGACTATGGAAGAAGCTGGTCGTGAAGGTGAAGGAATGGTCTTCAAAGACCGTGACGAAGCGGTTATGGCTTACCGTAATGGTTATGTTCACCTCCACTCACGTGTTGGTATTGCAACAGACAGCCTCAACAAACCATGGACAGAAGAGCAAAAACATAAGGTCTTGCTTACAACAGTTGGTAAAATCCTCTTCAACGACATCATGCCAGAGGGTCTACCATACTTGCAAGAACCAAACAATGCCAACTTGACAGAAGGCGTTCCAGCTAAATACTTCTTGCCACTTGGTGGAGATATCAAGGAAGCAATCAGCAAACTTGAACTCAATCCTCCATTCAAGAAGAAAAACCTTGGAAATATCATCGCTGAAATCTTCAAACGTTTCCGTACGACAGAAACTTCTGCCCTACTTGACCGTATGAAGAACCTCGGTTATCACCACTCAACTCTTGCAGGATTGACAGTGGGTATTGCCGATATCCCAGTCGTTGATGACAAGGCTGAAATCATTGAAGAATCACACAAACGTGTAGAACAAATCACAAAACAATTCCGTCGTGGTATGATCACAGACGATGAGCGTTATAATGCTGTTACAGCTGAATGGCGTGCTGCCCGTGAAAAACTAGAGAAACGTTTGATTGCCAACCAAGATCCTAAGAACCCAATCGTTATGATGATGGACTCTGGAGCCCGTGGTAACATCTCAAACTTCTCACAGCTTGCCGGTATGCGTGGTCTGATGGCTGCTCCGAACGGACGTATCATGGAATTGCCAATCCTTTCAAACTTCCGTGAAGGTTTGTCAGTACTCGAAATGTTCTTCTCAACTCACGGTGCGCGTAAAGGTATGACCGATACGGCCCTTAAGACAGCCGACTCAGGTTACTTGACTCGTCGTTTGGTTGACGTTGCCCAAGACGTTATCATCCGTGAGGACGACTGTGGAACAGACCGTGGTCTCTTGATTCGCTCTATCGCAGAAGGAAAAGAGATGATCGAGTCTCTTGAAGAACGTCTCAACGGTCGTTACACTAAGAAAACTGTTAAACATCCAGAAACTGGTGCAGTTATCATCGGTCCAAATGAGTTGATTACAGAAGACAAGGCGCGTGAAATTGTCAATGCTGGTGTGGAAGAAGTGACTATCCGCTCTGTATTTACATGTAACACTCGTCACGGTGTCTGCCGTCACTGTTACGGTATCAACTTGGCGACTGGTGATGCGGTTGAAGTTGGTGAAGCAGTTGGTACAATCGCTGCCCAATCTATCGGGGAACCTGGTACACAGCTTACAATGCGTACCTTCCACACGGGTGGGGTTGCCTCAAATACCGATATCACTCAGGGTCTTCCTCGTGTCCAAGAAATCTTTGAAGCCCGCAATCCTAAAGGGGAAGCGGTTATCACAGAGGTTAAAGGACAAGTTACTGCTATCGAAGAAGATGCATCAACTCGTACTAAGAAAGTCTTTGTTAAGGGTGAAACTGGCGAAGGTGAATACGTCGTTCCATTTACAGCTCGTATGCGTGTCGAAGTTGGAGACCAAGTAGCGCGTGGTGCTGCTCTTACAGAAGGTTCTATCCAGCCAAAACGTCTCCTTGCAGTTCGTGATGTCTTGTCAGTTGAAACTTACCTTCTCGGTGAAGTACAAAAAGTTTACCGTAGCCAAGGGGTAGAAATCGGTGACAAACACATCGAGGTAATGGTTCGTCAAATGATCCGTAAAGTCCGTGTCATGGATCCAGGTGACACAGATCTTCTCATGGGTACCCTCATGGATATCAATGACTTTACAGATGCCAACAAAGATGTCCTTATCGCAGGTGGAGTTCCAGCGACAGGTCGACCCAGTCCTTATGGGAATTACCAAAGCCTCACTTGAAACAAACAGTTTCTTGTCAGCGGCTTCCTTCCAGGAAACAACTCGTGTCCTTACTGACGCGGCTATCCGTGGTAAGAAAGACCATCTCCTTGGACTCAAGGAAAATGTTATCATCGGTAAGATCATCCCAGCAGGTACTGGTATGGCCCGTTACCGTAACCTTGAACCACATGCTATCAACGAAGAAGAATACCTTAATCCTCCAGTAGAGGAAGAAGGAAATGAAGAAACAACAGAAGTAGTTGTGGATACTGCCGTTGAAACTGTGGAAGAAACAGTAGAATAAAAGAGAATGAGAGAGCCTTCGGGTTCTCTTTCTCTTTTCTGAAAACTTTCTCCCGTTTTTCCATGAAATGTGGTAAAATAAAAGAAAGAAGCTGACAAAGGAGACGGGGCATGGAACAAACATTTTTTATCATTAAACCAGACGGTGTAAAAAGAGGACTAGTGGGTGAAGTGTTGAAACGCATCGAACAACGTGGATTGACAATCGAAAAATTGGAGTTGCGTTCACAGGTTTCAGAAGAGTTGATTGACCAGCACTATCAGGACTTGGTTGGCCAAAGTTTTTACCCACCGATTCGTGAATTTATGACTTCAGGACCGGTTCTTGTAGGTATCATTTCTGGTCCCAAAGTAATCGAAACTTGGCGGACTATGATGGGTGCGACTCGTCCAGAAGAAGCTTTACCAGGAACTATTCGAGGTGATTTTGCAAAAGCTGCTAGTGAAAATCAACCTATCCAAAATGTTGTACATGGTTCAGATTCAGAAGAGTCAGCTAAGAGAGAAATTGCTCTTTGGTTTGAGAATTAAATAAGTGCAAGAACAGTTCTATTGCAATGGAGCTGTTTTTTGTACCGTTCAGCGTCGGAATGTGACATTTTAGGGGCTATTAGTATTTCCTAATCCTATCAGAGTATAATTTCATGTAGGGAGGAAAAGGAAATGATGAAATCAATTCGTGTTTTATTATTATTAGCTGTCGTTCAAATTTTATTTGGAAGTTGTTTATTGTGGAAGGAAACATTTTTATCTTTAAGACAAGTTAATGTATATTTTTTAATTCTCATAATCGGAGTTTCTGGCTTTTGTGCTGGAATTAATTACTTTCATACCTCGGGTCAGAAACGTCATAGCATTTTGCATTCTCAGAAGAAAGTCTGGATGGTTTATACGATTCTTTTGGTGGTCAATTTGTTAGCAGCTTGTCTGGTTTTGTCAGAAAGTATCCAAATTCACAACAAACTACAGCAGGATTTGGTTGATCTTTTTCTACCGTCATTCTTTTTTTTACTAGGTATTGATCTGTGGATTTTTCTGCCTTTTGATAAATACCATCGTGATTTAGAAAATTTACTGAACAGGAAGAAAACAGGATTGATATCCGTCTTTGCAACTGTTATTTTTTTGAGAAATCCCTTGACGATTTCTTCAATTCTTGTCTATATAGTTTTGGGATTTCTATGTGCACGATTTATTTTCCCAAAATCTATTCAGAGAGAAATTTCATTTTATGGCCATATTATTCGAGATATTTTATTTGTGATTAGTATGTTTGTTTTCTTTTAAGTTAATCAGCTAAAGTGCTAGTGATTTCCAAATTTATAATAGTAAATTTTAAAGAAAATTCACACAAAAAGAAACTTTCTGGTATAATAGTAACATGTACACAAAAAATGAAGAAGAGCTTTTAGCTCTTGGAGAAAGATTAGGAAACCTGCTTAAAAAAAATGATGTCTTAATTTTGACTGGAGAGTTGGGGGCAGGAAAAACAACTTTTACAAAAGGTTTAGCAAAGGGATTGGATATCCATCAGATGATTAAGAGTCCAACCTACACCATTGTGAGAGAGTATGAAGGTCGTCTTCCGCTTTATCATTTAGATGTTTATCGTATTGAGGGCGACGCTGATTCTATCGACTTGGATGAGTTTCTCTTTGGTGGTGGGGTGACCGTCATCGAGTGGGGGCATCTTTTAGGTGAGGATTTACCAGATTCATATTTAGAATTGGAAATTCTAAAAGAGGATGAGGGTCGTCAATTGCGCTTTAATGCTCAAGGTCATAGAGCAGAACAACTTCTTAAGGAGCTTTCAGATGGAGTATGAGTTGTGTATTCGTGAGGCTGAAGTTCAAGATGCAACTGATTTGATTGCTTTTTTAAATCTTGTAAGCAAGGAAACAGATTTTACTAGTTTAGATGAAGAGGGAATCATGATGAGCGAATCAGAGATGATACTTTTTATCGAAAAACAAGCTAGTTCAGAAAATCAAATTACTCTCTTAGCTTTATTAAATGATACAATTGCAGGAGTCCTGAATATTACTGCAGATCCTCGTTTAAGGGTTCGGCATATCGGAGATATTTTTTTAGTTGTTCAAAAGAAATTTTGGAATCAAGGCTTGGCAGGTATTCTTTTAGAGGAAGGTATCGAGTGGGCTAAATCAAGTGGTATTTTACGTCGTTTGCAACTAAGTGTACAAAAAAGAAATGAGGCTGCTATTCACCTATACTCTAAAATGGGATTTACCATGGAGGGATTGCAGGAAAGAGGAGCCTATCTAGAAGAAGGGACATTTTTGGATGTTTGTCTCATGGGCAAACTGATAGATGAATAATGATATGGTTAAAAAATTAATCGGAACAGTGCTTGCTTTTCTAGTAGTAACAGTGTTAGGTGTTGGAGTTTATGCCTATACAATTTATCAACAGGGAACAGCAACGTTGAGTCAAAAAACTTATAAAAAGATTGGTGAAGAAACAAACGTAATTGAAGCGACAGAGCCTCTGACTATTCTTTTGATGGGAGTGGATACTGGGAATATCGAACGTACGGATCGTTGGGAAGGAAATAGTGATTCTATGATTCTCATTACAGTCAATCCTAAAACAAAGAAAACAACCATGATGAGTTTGGAACGGGATATTTTAACAAAAATTCAGCAAAAAGATGGTAGTGTTGAGGAAGCTAAACTAAATGCCGCCTACGCTGGTGGTGGTGCGGAATTGGCAATCTCAACTATCCAGAAAATGATGAATATTCATATTGATCGTTACGTTATGGTGAATATGCAGGGGCTGCAACAATTGGTTGATGCAGTTGGCGGGGTGACTGTAAATAATACACTCGGTTTCCCAATTTCGATTACTGACCAGGAAGAATTTAATAAAATTTCCATTGGTGTTGGACAGCAGACTTTAAACGGTGAGGAAGCGCTTGTTTATTCTCGTATGCGTTATCAAGACCCTGAAGGAGACTATGGTCGTCAAAAACGTCAGCGTGAAGTGATTCAAAAAATTGTTGAGAAGGTCTTGAGTCTGAACAGTGTGAGTCATTATCAAGGGATTTTAAAAGCTTTGACTGACAATATGCAAACAAATGTTGATTTGTCAGCGAAAAGTATTCCACAATTACTTGGTTATCAAGATTCTTTCAAGAATATTGAAACATATCAATTGCGTGGAGAAGATGCAGAACTGCAGGGGATTTCTTACCAGATTGTTACAACTGAGCATATGTTAGAAATGCAAAATCTCTTACGCCGTTCACTAGGTAAAGAGGAAGTAACTGAAGTAGAAACCAATGCTGTTTTATACGAAGTGGCCCTTGGAAGAACCGCTACATCAACGAATGCTTCAAGTGTAGAAATAGAACAAAAATTAATAATGAAATCGTGGGAAATTTCCTGCGATTTTTTTCAAAAAAAATACGAATAGATAGGTAGGAGGAAACATGAAAGCAGAAATCATTGCTGTTGGAACAGAGATTTTGACAGGACAGATTGTTAATACCAAATGCCCAGTTTTTTTATCGGAAAAAAACTAGCAGAGATTGGGGGTAGACGTATATTTTTCAGACGGCTGTAGGAGACAATGAAGCTCGTCTCTTGTCCCTTTGCTTGAGATTGCCAGTCAACGTAGTAGTCTGGTGATTTTGACAGGTGGTTTAGGGGCCAACTGAGGACGATTTGACCAAACAAACCCTAGCTAAATTTTTTTAGGGAAAAGAATTAGTCTTCGATCGTCAGGCTCAGGAGAAAGTTGGATGTCTTTTTTGCCCAGAGACCAGACTATGCCCGAACACCGAATAACGAAAGACAAGCTCAACTTGTAGAAGGGAGCGACTCCGCTACCAAACGAAACAGGACTGGCTGTGGGGGAATATTGGAAGTCGATGGAGTGACCTATGTCGTCCTTCCCAGGTCCACCAAGTGAATTAAAACCCATGGTTTTAAAACCAACTTCTACCCTAAGTTGATGACAGGGAGTAAGCTATATTCCCGAGTTCTTCGTTTCTTTGGGATTGGCGAAAGTCAGTTGGTTACGATTTTTGTCTGATTTGATTGATAATCAAACAGATCCGACTTTGGCCCCTTATGCCAAAGACAGGAGAAGTTACTCTGCGTCTGTCAACAAAAAGCTAGCAGCCAAGAAGAGGCGAATCAAGCGCTGGATATCTTGGAAAATCAAATCTTGGACCGCCAGACTTTCGAAGGAATTTCTTTACGAGACCTTTGTTATGGTTATGGAGAGGAGTCTAGCTTGGGCAGCATTGTGGTAGAAGAACTGAAAAGGCAAGGGAAAACTATCACGGCTGCAGAGAGTTTGACGGCTGGTCTTTTCCAAGCTAGGGTAGCGGATTTTTCGGGTGCTTCAAGTATATTTAAGGGTGGTTTTGTAACCTATAGCTTGGAGGAAAAATCAAAGATGTTGGATATTCCTGTCAAGGATTTGGAAGAACAGGGTGTGGTGTCTGAATTTACAGCTCAGAAGATGGCTGAGCAGGCACGAACCAAGACTCAATCTGATTTTGGCCTTAGTTTGACTGGAGTGGCAGGACCAGATAGCCTAGAAGGGCACCCAGCTGGGACAGTCTTTATAGGCTTGGCTCAAGAGCATGGAACTGAGGTCATCAAGGTTAATATTGGAGGCAGAAGTCGAGCAGATGTACGTCACATTGCGGTTATGCATGCCTTTAACCTAGTTCGCAAGGCTTTATTAAGTGACTAACTTTTGATATAATAGTAGATAGGTCTGAGGACCATTAGAATGTAGGAGAATAGAATGGCGAAAAAACCAAAAAAATTAGATGAAATTTCAAAAAAATTTGGGGCAGAACGTGAAAAAGCCTTGAATGACGCTCTTAAATTGATTGAGAAAGACTTTGGTAAGGGTTCAATCATGCGTTTAGGTGAACGTGCAGAGCAAAAGGTTCAAGTGATGAGCTCCGGTTCCTTGGCTCTTGACATTGCCCTTGGTTCAGGTGGTTATCCTAAGGGACGTATCATCGAAATCTACGGACCAGAGTCATCTGGTAAGACAACGGTTGCCCTTCATGCAGTTGCACAAGCGCAAAAAGAAGGTGGTATTGCTGCCTTTATCGATGCGGAACATGCCCTCGATCCAGCTTATGCTGCGGCCCTTGGTGTCAACATTGACGAATTGCTCTTGTCACAACCAGACTCAGGAGAGCAAGGTCTTGAGATTGCAGGAAAATTGATTGACTCAGGTGCTGTAGATCTTGTCGTAGTCGACTCAGTTGCGGCCCTTGTACCACGTGCGGAAATTGATGGAGATATCGGAGATAGCCACGTTGGTTTGCAGGCTCGTATGATGAGCCAGGCTATGCGTAAACTTGGTGCTTCTATCAATAAAACCAAAACAATTGCTATCTTTATCAACCAATTGCGTGAAAAGGTTGGGGTCATGTTTGGAAATCCTGAAACAACTCCAGGTGGACGTGCTCTGAAATTCTACGCTTCAGTACGTTTGGATGTTCGTGGAAGTACACAAATCAAGGGAACTGGTGACCAAAAAGATACCAATGTCGGTAAAGAAACCAAGATCAAGGTCGTGAAAAACAAGGTGGCTCCACCATTTAAGGAAGCCTTCGTTGAAATCATGTACGGAGAAGGGATTTCTAAGACTGGTGAACTCTTAAAAATCGCAAGCGATTTGGATATCATCAAAAAAGCAGGAGCTTGGTACTCTTACAAGGATGAGAAAATCGGGCAAGGTTCTGAAAATGCTAAGAAATACTTGGCAGATAACCCAGAAGTCTTTGATGAGATTGACCATCAAGTCCGTGTTCAATTTGGTTTGATTGATGGAGAAGAAGCTGCTGAAAGCTAAAAAAGATGAGGCAGTTCAAGCAGATTCTGTGAATGAAGAAGTAACTCTTGACCTAGGCGATGAGCTTGAAATCGAAATTGAAGAATAAGCTGTCAAAGTAGTGGAGAAATCCACTGCTTTTTCGTTCTTTGATTCAAGTTTTCAGATTATCTATAGTTTGCTGTTTCTTGTCGCTCCTCTAGAAAGCTGATATAATAGCCTTATGAATAAAAAACGAACAGTGGACCTGATACATGGTCCGATTCTTCCCTCGCTTTTGAGTTTTGCCTTCCCAATCTTGCTATCAAATATTTTTCAACAGCTCTATAATACTGCTGATGTCTTGATTGTTGGACGATTTCTTGGTCAAGAATCCTTGGCTGCAGTAGGAGCGACGACAGCGATTTTTGACCTGATTGTAGGTTTTACTCTTGGTGTTGGCAATGGCATGGGAATTGTCATTGCCCGCTATTATGGAGCTCGGAATTTCACTAAAATCAAGGAAGCAGTAGCAGCCACCTGGATTTTAGGTGCTCTTTTGAGTGCTGTAGTGATGCTACTGGGTTTTCTTGGTTTATATCCTCTTTTACAGTACTTGGATACACCTGCAGAAATCCTTCCCCAGTCCTATCAATATATTTCTATGATTGTGACCTGTGTCGGTGTCAGCTTTGCCTATAATCTTTTTGCAGGCTTGTTGCGGTCCATTGGGGACAGTCTAGCTGCCCTTGGTTTTTTGATTTTTTCTGCTCTTGTCAATGTGGTTCTGGATCTCTATTTCATTACGCAATTGCATCTGGGAGTTCAATCTGCGGGACTTGCTACCATCATTTCGCAAGGTTTATCAGCGGTTCTCTGCTTTTATTATATCCGTAAGAGTGTGCCAGAACTTTTGCCCCAACTCAAGCATTTCAAATGGGACAAGGCCTTGTACGCGGATCTCTTGGAGCAAGGTTTGGCTATGGGCTTGATGAGTTCGATTGTATCTATCGGCAGTGTGATTTTACAGTCTTCTGTTAATACCTTTGGTGCCGTGATTATTAGTGCCCAGACGGCAGCTCGACGCATTATGGCCTTTGCCCTTCTTCCTATGACCGCTATTTCTGCCTCGATGACGACCTTTGCTTCTCAGAATCTAGGAGCTAAACGACCAGACCGCATTGTTCAAGGTCTTCGAATCGGCAGTGGTTTAAGTATATCCTGGGCAGTTTTTGTTTGTATCTTCCTCTTTTTTGCCAGTCCAGCCTTGGTTTCCTTCTTGGCTAGTTCGACAGATGGTTACTTGATAGAAAATGGAAGTCTCTATCTGCAAATCAGCTCAGCTTTTTATCCCATTTTGAGCCTCTTGTTGATTTATCGCAATTGCTTGCAGGGCTTGGGGCAAAAAGTCCTTCCTCTGGTTTCTAGCTTTATCGAACTAATCGGGAAAATCGCTTTTGTGGTTTTGATTATACCTTGGGCAGGTTATAAGGGAGTTATCCTTTGCGAACCCTTAATCTGGGTTGCCATGACCATTCAACTGTATTTCTCACTGTTTCGTCACCCCCTGATAAAAGAAGGCAAGGCCATCTTGGCAACAAAAGTGTCATCCTAGTTGGATTTGCTGAATAAAATCCATTTCCTCTAGTGAAAAATCAAAAAAAACTTGTGTTATAATAAGAAAGATTAAAATGTGAAAAAAAGGAGATTCCTAATGGGACGTAAATGGGCCAAATATCGTAGCCAAGAAAACGGCTAAAGATGGAGCTAACTCTAAAGTATATGCAAAATTTGGTGTAGAAATCTATGTAGCAGCTAAAAAGGTGATCCAGATCCAGAATCAAACTCAGCCTTGAAATTCGTTATCGACCGTGCTAAACAAGCTCAAGTGCCAAAAACACGTTATCGATAAAGGCTTTGGACAAGGCTAAAAGGAAACACAGACGAAACCTTTACAGAAGGACGTTACGAAGGTTTTTGGGGCCAAATGGTTCTATGTTGATCGTGGATACTTTGACTTCAAATGTCAACCGTACAGCGGCCAATGTCCGTGCCGCTTTTTGGTAAAAATGGCGGAAACATGGGTGCTTCAGGTTCGGTTTCATACCTCTTTGACAACAAGGGAGTTATCGTATTTGCAGGTGAAGATGCCGATGCAGTCTTTGAGCAATTGCTAGAAGCAGATGTGGATGTGGATGATGTAGAAGCAGAAGAAGGGACAATCACAGTTTACACAGCTCCAACTGACCTTCACAAGGCTATCGTTGCCCTTCGTGAGTCAGGTATCGAAGAATTCCAGGTGACTGAATTGGAAATGATTCCTCAGTCAGAAGTGGAATTGTCAGGTGATGACCTTGAAACCTTTGAAAAACTTTACAGCGTTCTTGAAGACGACGAAGACGTACAAAAGATCTACACAAACGTAGATGGATTCTAATAGAAAAACGAACAGTTTTAATAGCTGTTCGTTTTTTTGATATTTGAACTTAGACTCAGGTTTCAGAATCATTTTGTTGCTTGCTTTTTTCTAGACCTAGACCGACTGCATGTTTTTGGACGAGCAAGAGCTGTCCATTGTCATCTTTTGCAAAAGTTAAGGTAACAGTCTTAGTCTTGTCTCCAATAGAGATATAGGTGATTTTTTTCGTATTGTAATCCCCAAGAGTGAAGTCAAAATCGGAATCTGGCTTTCCGTGTTTGTTGATAATATCCTCGTAGGTGGTACCACCTTTTCCTTTGTTGTCAGGGTCACCTTCGATTAAGGCGTCGAACTGTTCTTGGGTCCATGCGAAGGTATCGTCTGTCAAGCCGCTTTTTTCTTCGCGTTCCATTGAGGCACTCGTATCCATGTAGGAACGGTTAAACTCCTTGGCATACTCTTTGTAGACATCAGCGTATAGTGCCTGAGTCGTAAAGAAAAGTACAACAGAGGCAACTGCCAGGGATGTTCCGATAATAGCCATTGTTTCCGTTTTTTGAGGTTGACGATAAGGCCGATAATCCCCAAGATAAATGCGACGATGGCGATGAACAACGATAGGTAGTTAATAAACGGGATCCAGGATCCTAAAAGTGCGATGGCTCCAAAAATGGTTGCTAAGATTCCTAAAACTCTTTGTTCTTCTGGTTTCATTTGAAAGTTCTCTCTCTTCATTAAGTGAATGAATTTCTACCCAGAGTAGTTAGTGCTTATTATATAAAAGATATTGCCTAATGTCAATTTAAACTAAGATAGTTCTCATGAAAACTTTTTTCTTGACATCTCTTTTCAAAGTGGTAAAATAGTTCTCATGGAAACTTATTTAGTTCCTAGGAGAACTAAATGTGATAGTTAGAAAGGAGTTAGTATGGATAAACCGATGTTAGTCTTTAAGCGTTTTGGTCATCAGATTCACCTGATGGTGCAAAAGGAAGCCAAACGTTGTGGTATTGAATTTATGGGTGGGCCTCAAGGTCAGGTTGTGCGTTTTTTGGATAATCGTGAGAAAAACCAAGACTTGGTCTTGATTAAAGATATCGAGCAGGAACTCAATATTACCAAGTCTGTTGCTAGTAACCTGGTTAAGCGTATGGTACAAAATGGTTTGGTCGAGTTAGAGGCGAGTCCTAGCGATAAGCGGGCAAAATTTGTTCGTTTGACGGACAAAGCACGTTCTCAAATGCAGCAGGTTAAGGCCTTCTTTGACAGTATAGACAAGCAGTTGATGGAAGACATTGATGAAGATGAATTACTGATTTTTGAGAAAGTTCTCAGTCAACTACAGGAAAATATCAAGAGAATAGGAGGAGAGAATGAAGAAATTAGCCAAAAGAATTAGTAGAAAAGAATGGGGGATGATTTTACTAGCCATTCTCTTCACCTGCTTTTCGGTCTATCTGGAGTTGGAAGTGCCGACCTATATCTCTAAAATCACGGATTTGCTTGGAACTCAGGGAACCGGCTTGGATGAGTTGTGGCAGCCAGCAGGTATGATGGTGGGAATGTCCTTTCTGGCCTTCTTGTCTGCAGTTGCAGTTGGATTTTTTGCATCTCGAGTGGCGGCTTCTTATACTAGTAGGCTGAGAAGTGATATTTTTAACCGAGTTTTGGATTACTCGCAGACAGAGATTAAGAAATTCTCTATTCCTAGCCTCTTGACGCGTACTACCAATGATATTACTCAGGTTCAGATGTTGATTACCATGGGCTTGCAAGTGGTTACGCGTGGTCCGATTATGGCTATCTGGGCTATTGGGAAGATTTTAGGTCATTCAGAATACTGGCTCTGGGCCGTACTTGTGGCAGTGATTGTCAATGTTTTGATGACGACCGTTTTGATGACGCTAGCCTTTCCAAAACAGTCCTTGATTCAGGGGCTGACAGATAAACTGAACAGTATCACTCGTGAGAGTTTAACAGGTATTCGTGTCGTTCGCGCCTACAATGCTGAAGAATACCAAAATGAAAAATTTGCAGCCGCAAATGATGAATTGACACGCTTGAATTTGTTTGTCAACCGTCTTATGGCTATTTTGAACCCTATCATGATGGGGATTTCAAGTGGTTTGAGTGTGGCGATTTACTGGATTGGGGCCTATGTGATTAACGACGCTGCTCCGATAGCGCGTCTGCCTCTCTTTAGTGACATGATTGTTTTCATGTCTTATGCTATGCAGGTTGTCATGGGCTTCCTTCTCATGGGAGCACTCTTCATCGTTCTTCCCCGAACTATGGTCTCTGCCAAGCGAATTAATCAAGTTTTAGATTTGCATTCTTCTATCCAAAACCCTGCTCAAGTGCAGCTGGCTGATGAAAAGCTCAAAGGTCAGGTCGAATTTAAGGATGTAATCTTCCGCTATGCGGCAAATTCGGAGGCGGTTATTGAGAATGTTAGCTTTAGAGCAGAAGCTGGTCAAACAGTGGCCTTTATTGGGTCAACAGGTTCTGGTAAATCAACTCTGGTCAATCTGATTCCACGTTTCTACGACGTATCAGCAGGAGAGATTTTGGTGGACGGTGTCAATGTTCAAGACTATGACTTGAGTGATTTACGCAACAAGGTTGGTTATATTCCCCAGAAAGCGGTTCTCTTTTCAGGAGATGTCAAGGGCAATCTAGACTTTGGACAGAGTCAAGAAACACCACTTAGTGAGCAATCTATGTGGCAAGCCTTGGAATTGGCCCAGTCTAAGAACTTTATCGAAGATAAGGAAGCGGGCTTAGCGTCAGAAGTGGCCCAAGGAGGAATCAACTTCTCAGGTGGTCAAAGACAGCGTCTGGCAATTGCGCGTGCCTTAGCTCGGAAACCAGAAATCCTCATCTTTGATGACTCCTTCTCAGCCTTGGACTACAAGACAGACCGTGTCCTACGCCAAGAGTTAGCAGAGAAAACCAAGTCTATGACCAAGCTCATTGTCGCACAGCGTATTTCAACGATTATGGATGCAGATTTGATTTTGGTCTTGGATCAAGGGAAAGTCGTGGGACAAGGCACCCACAAGGAACTTCTAGCTAATAACGAAGTTTACCAAGAAATTGCCTATTCACAACTATCGAAGGAGGAATTGGAACATGGAAAATAAAAAAATGTCTCTTTGGAAACAGAGTAAACCCTATCTTGCAGGTCTCCAGTTTGCCCTTCTGATCGCCTTTCTAGCAACAATCGTATCCAACATCATTACTGTTTATGGGCCGACTCGCATCAAGGAAATGACCAATATCATTGCCAGTGGTCTGGAAACAAGTGTGGATGTCGCGGCGGTTGCAGCTATTGGTAGTTTTTTGGCCGTGATTTATGTGATTGGACTTTCTATCAAATTATTTGCAGGCCTTTCTGTTTACAACAGCTATTCAACGTTTTTTTCAGAGCGTTTGAGAAGAGCCATTGCAGAGAAAAATTAATCGCCTACCATTGGGATATTTTTGATGGACATTCTCAAGGAGATACCTTGTCTCGTGTAACCAATGACGTTGACACGGCAGCCCAGTCCCTCAAATCAAAGTCTGGGAACAGTTCTCTCATCTAGTTTACTGGTCTTTAGCAGTCTTGGTAACCATGTTTGGGATGAACTGGATTTTTAGCCTTTGGTGACGGTTGTTTCAACTCTTATTGGTTTTGCTTTCGTGTCTGTCTTTATGGGCAAATCACAGGGCTTCTTTAAGAGTCAGCAACAGGATTTGGCAGCTGTAAATGGCTATGTGGAGGAAATGTACTCTGGCCATAATGTGGTGACCAGTTACAATGCTATCGAGAGCACGAAAGAAGAATTTGCAACATTAAATCATCGTCTGTATGACAGTATCTGGAAGTCTCAGTTTATTTCAGGGATTATGATGCCGATTATGATGTTTATTGGGAACTTTAGCTATGCCTTGGTGATTATCGTTGGTGCAGCTTTGGCCTTAAATGGACACATCAGTATCGGGATTATCGTTGCCTTTATGGCCTACGTTCGTATCTTTTCTCAGCCTCTTTCACAAATTGCCCAAGGGATTACTAGTCTTCAGCAAGCTAGTGCAGCCATGGGACGTGTCTTCGAATTCCTAGCTGAAGAGGAGATGGAAGACGAATCCCATAAAGAAAGACAATTGAGCGATATGAAAGGTCAAGTAGTCTTTGATCGAGTCTCCTTTGGTTATACACCAGAGCGAACCATTATTCATGACTTTTCTGCGACCGCTCATGCAGGTCAAAAGGTTGCCATTGTCGGACCGACAGGAGCTGGTAAGACAACCATTGTCAATCTTTTGATGAAGTTCTATGAGATTGATAAGGGAAGTATCCGCATCGATGGTGTGGATACCAAAGAAATGAAGCGTTCGGAAGTACACGATGTCTTTTCAATGGTCTTGCAAGACACCTGGCTCTTTGAAGGTACTATCCGAGACAATCTCATCTATAACCAAAAGGGGATTAGTGATGAGCGCGTGATCGAAGCCAGCAAGGCTGTAGGGATTCACCACTTTATTATGACCCTACCAGATGGTTATGATACCGTCTTGGACGATACAGTAACCTTGTCTATCGGGCAAAAACAACTCTTGACCATTGCTCGTGCTTTGTTGAAAGATGCACCACTTCTAATCCTAGATGAGGCGACTTCTTCTGTTGATACCCGTACAGAGGAATTGATTCAGAAAGCCATGGATCGTTTGATGGAGGGAAGAACTTCCTTTGTCATTGCCCACCGCTTGTCAACCATCCGTAATGCTGACTTGATTCTTGTCATGAAAGATGGCAATATCATCGAGCAAGGAAATCATGATGAGCTAATGGCGCAAGCTGGTTTTTACGCTGACCTCTACAACAGTCAATTTACAGAAGACGAAGCAGAAGAATAAACCCAAAGAAGGCTTGACGGTCTTCTTTTTCTGCACTATACTAGAAGACAAGTGCTTCCCTATAAGCAAAATTTGAGTAAGTGATGAGAAAATATATGAAGAATTATCAAGAATGGTATGACCACATTGCTGGTAAGATTGAAAATAGGCCTATCTTTCTGAGATTGTTAAGAGCTTTAATCGGTTCATGACGGTAGTTATGCCTATAGTTTATCTGACATTGTTAACCACTATCTATTTCCGAGAAGGATTCGGGAAACAGGTCTTGATATATGTGTTTATCCCTGCGTCAGGTTTTGTGATTTTGTCCCTTCTCCGTAAGAAAATCAATGCTCCTAGGCCTTATGAAGTTTGGGAAATTATCCCGCTACTAGACAGAGATAGTCCTAGTCAGTCTATGCCCAGTCGTCATGTCTTTTCAGCAACCATTATCTCCATGGCTTGTTTACATGCTAGTTTATCTGTAGGGCTTACCTTATTGGTCTTGTCAGCTCTCCTCGGTCTAGTGAGAGTCTTAGGTGGAGTGCATTTTCCCAAGGATGTAGTGGTTGGCTATATGTGTGCTCTTGTGTGGGGTGTGCTTTTCTTTCTATGTTGACCTGTAAGTTAAGGTGGCCATACAACCACTTACGAGTCTAAAGTAACCACTTGCTTTTTTGCACTTGTTTTCTTATTTTGGCTTTGATATAGTAGAGTCAGAAAGGAGATGGAATGAAGTTACGAATCGAAATTGACAGCAATTTAGAGGAAACTGAAATTATCATCAAGGCAGCGACTTTGACAGATGAGATTGCAGATTTACAGCGCCTCTTGCAAGAGTCCAAGTCTCCTCGGTTGATTTTTTACAAGGGAACAGGTGAATATTATCTGGACTTGTCGGAAATTCTCTTCTTTGAGACAGAAGGGAACAAGATTTACGCTCATACCCAGAAAGATGCCTACGAAGTTCGGCTTAAACTCTATGAGTTAGAGGCTATCCTTCCTCGCTATTTTAGTAGGGTATCCAAGTCAACGATCGCTAATATTCGGCAAATCTATTCGGTGGACAAGTCCTTTTCAGGAACGGGCACCATTTCCTTTTATCAGACCCACAAGGAGGTTCATGTCTCACGACATTACCAATCCCTCCTAAAAGAAAATTTAAGAAACATGAGGTAAGAAGATGAAAAAGAAATCATTTGGTATTGTGTTGCTCATTTTGGCGGCTTTAATATTATTACAAGGGAATTTTGGAATCCCTTCATTCGGTGGGCAAATTTGGCCCTTGCTTGGTATTGCATTTTTTGCCTATCAATCAGTTGGAGCTTTGTTGCGTCGTCACTTAACTTCAGCCTCTTTTACAGCTCTAGTAGCCTTAATGATTGCTAACCACTTTTATGGCATTTTACCAATTCCCAATCAGTCATTGTTCTGGGCAAGTATTTTAATCGTAATGGGTGTCAGCGCACTCACTCATTCTAACAGAACTTGGAATGGGAAAAAATGGTGGTATGATGGTAAAAAGACCATTCTTATAGATAAGGAAGTTGCTTTTGGGACTGGGACTTTCTACAAGCAAGAGCAAGAATTGGTAGAAGATCAAGTAGAAGTTGGTTTTGGCAATGCCAAGATATATTATGACAATGCAGAGATTTTAGGAGATACCGCAACCCTGAAAGTGGAAGTTGGTTTTGGCAATGCAGTTATCTATGTTCCCCAACATTGGGGAGTTGATTTAAAGGTAGAAACTTTCTGTGGTGTAGCCAAGGCAGATACTTCTCTAGCCCCAACCAGCAAAACCTTGATTATCCGTGGAGATGTGGCTTTTGGGAAGTTGGGGATTGTCTATGTTAAATAAAAAAATCTTCCGTAAGTGTCTAGAGTTTTGGGAAAGTGAAAAATTAAATATCATATAACCTGAGAGAGTGAGAAAATCGCTCTCTTTTTTCGTTGCAAAAATTAAAGAAAGGAGAAAAAATGTCAGATAATATTGAAATTGTTATGGATATTGATTCGTTAGAAATTTTCGATGTAATAGATTTTGATAAGAATGAAAAATATGGTTGATTGTATCCCTGAAGGAAATTCTGATGAAAAAGTATCTGTATACGATGATCTCAATAGAGTTTGGCTTGGAGACGGCTATTACTATAGACCTTCTAGTCTTCTCTGGAGAGTTATGAAAGATGATGTTATTCATGAGTTACGTCCTAGAATTAAGCTGGGCACTTATCCGTATCCCAGAAGAGCAAGAGACGGGACATGGGGTCAATCTAGCCAATTAACTCAGGAGGAAACCAGATGTCTAATAGGCTTAAAAAGCTAAGAAAAGAAAAAGGACTGACTCAAGCTGACTTAGCAAAAGTTTTGAATACTAACCAGTCTCAATATGGAAAATACGAAAATGGAAAAACAAATCTTAGTCTAGAAAATGCAAAAATTCTAGCAGAATATTTTGGCGTGTCTACCCCTTACTTACTAGGATTGGATGATGATTCTTCTACTGATGAAAGCAGAAAGATGACCCCATTCCAATCGCTTGTTAGAGATAGGGGGATATCCCTGAAGGAGATAAGTGAGGCAACTGGAATAGGGTACTCTACTGTTGGAAATTATAATCAGGGAAGCCGAATTCCTAATGCTAGAAATGCGCAACTACTATTAGAATATTTTGGAGTATCTATCCCATATCTCCTTGGTTATGAAGAGAAATTTACGGCTACTAAACCAAACGCAACAATATCGATAGAGTTAGTTAAAGAACTTTCTTTTATCAGTGAAAAAAAGTCAAAACTCCTACAAGAATACATAGAACTTGATAAAAAGGAAAGAGATATTATCAAACAGATAAAGGAAATAGTTCGATAATTTATTGATTGTCCCTTTTAAAACAGATTTTTCTCATTATCCATTATGATATAGCTGTGAATAAAATAATACCAGTTGGTGATAAGAAAGGATTACCTATGAAACAACACCAAACAAAGGTCTCAAGGTTGACTAGAGACGTAATGATTTTAGATTTGATGAATACAATGGGATGGACTAGAAGGCGTGCTATTGCAGCTATTGAAGAGTTAGAACAAACTCATCTTGTCTATTTTCCTGAAGCTGGTGGCTTGAGATTACAAGTTGTAGGAGGTTACTAATGGCAGATATCACGATTGACCAACTAGCCACTCTAACTTTTTACCAAATTCCAGAAATATTTTTTACTCGCATTCAACACAATGAGAACGGCTATGTAAAATTGACTAGTTCTTACACGGGTCTCTCATCTGATGCTAAGTTAGCTTATGGCGCTCTTTATAATCGTTGTAAATTAAGTATCAGTTCATTCCAGAAGGGGAATAGAGATTACGTTGATGAAAATGGAGCGGTCTTTCTAATTTTTACAGTTTCTGATCTGATGTTACTACTTGATAAGGGAAAGATGAAGGTTACTAAGATCAAGAAAGAACTGCAAGAACATGGTCTCTTACGAGAGGTTAGGCAGGGGCTCAATAAGCCAAATAGACTTTATCTTCAGCTAGTGGATGCTAATTTAGAAATAGTGGAGCACTATTCAACTGATGGTGAGTTACTGAAGAGGGTTAATGCTTTTGGTAAAGTTCTCTATGAAAAAATACCCCAAAGCATTGGTAATAGCGAAAGTATCAAAAATGGACGTCCGCAAAATGGACTTCAAAACGTCCACGAAGCGGACGGAATAAATACAGAGAGGAGTCAGACAGAGTCCTCATATGATACTAATCGATACGAGGGCGAGTCATCTTTATCCGGTTTATCAATTTCTGAAGCATTTAAAATGGGGCAACATGGTTTTCTTTCTCCTCAACTAGTTCAGAAACTCAGTATGTTTGGAAAAGATGCAAAAATTCTTGAAAATAAAATCTATCAAGCAAAACGTCAAGTTGAGAAGAATTACAACAACCTCTTAGCTGATCAGGAAATTTATGGAGAGGTTTGGCTGCAAGATCTTGAGCGTGAGCTTGATAAATTGATTTTTAAAATCAAAACCGGAGAGGCTGAAGGAAAACCAATCCAGAATGTCCCAGCCTACTTCTACAAAATGATGATTCGTTTTTGGAAGATGGCTCTACTCATTGAAAAAGAACATGGTTTCCTCGAGGTATCAGGACAAAGTGAGTACGCCAAAAAATTCTTTGATGAGTGCCCTAGTCTGATTGCATACTATTATCCAGATAAACTGTCGGAGACGAAACTCAACAGCTATTTATCAGAATTGTCTAAGGGAGTTGAAACATGTTAAAGGATGAATTTAGACCAATTGATGTTAAAGTGCTAACGATAGGTCGTAGCCCGAAGCAGAAACTCTACACGATTCCTAAAGCTGTTTTTGATTTACCGAAAAAAGAAAGAGCTGAGCGAATCCACCATTTTCTATCAATCCTAGCTAGATGGGTGAAGAAGATAACTTATCGGACAAAATAAGGAACGATATCAGGAGGAAAGTAATGTTTAAACTAGTTACAATGGTTTTATTATTGATCTTAGCTTATGGAATAGGGCTTGTCATGCTTGAGCTGAAGAATGCTCCTCTAATGGAGGATGATGAAAAACTATCAAGTCAAAATAATGAAGGAGACAAGTAGATGTGAGGAAACAAACACAAAATCGTATCAGAGAATTACGAAAAAAATCCAGGTTGTCACAACAAGTTTTGGCTGATCAGATAGGTGTGTTTCGTAACACTATATCGAACTGGGAAACAGGATATAGTCAGATAAGTCTGGAGAATGCCAAAAATGTGGCAGAATATTTCGGGGTAACAATTGACTACCTGTTAGGGTCAGAATCGGACCAAACGTAGTCCAGTTAAATCCATATTGACCGAGAAGTCACTAAACTATCAGAACATTGAAAACTAAATATAAGGCTTGCCCTGATACAGCGTGGCTATGGATAAAAAGAAACGGGGGCGAGTAGCAAACTAGAAAATGATATCTAGTCCAGCCACTGAACGAAAAAGCATGATAACGGTCATAAGCTGAAGGAGTAAGGGTTCCTAGACTATAAACCCAGCGTATGAAATACCGATGTAAAAATACGTTTTTACACAGCACGGCGTTATTTCGCCTTTCAACTTCAAGGAGAAATCTATGATAGATGAAACAACTGTCCGCCTAAAGGACTTAAAAAACTTAGGAAAACAAGGAGGTGCGACAGCTCGCTTAGAGGATGGAACAGATCTTATCCTGAAGCCAGACTATGCAGTTAAACTGGCCAGAGGATACGTAGACGGTATTCTAAGGGATGTTGAATTTCATTTGTCTTATAAAAAGGTTTATGATCAAATTCGCACTATCAAAAGAGGAAGTCACATAGTGGCTAGGAAAGTCAGAAGTCCATCGGGAGTGGAACTTCGCTTGACAGGAATAGGCTACCAGCCTAAGAATACTAAAAATTAGAAAAGGAAAAATCAAAATGCACAAGAAACAAGTATTAGCTACACTAGCACTATCAACTATCGCACTTGCACAAGCTGGTTCTGTATATGCAGATGAGCTTGCACCAATTGATTCTTCTGCTCCAACAACAGAAGTAGTTACGCCAACAGCACCTAGCACTTCAACAGCAACAGAGGCTCCAGCAGTTCAGCCAACAACACCTAGCGCCTCAACAGCAACAGAGGCTCCAGCAACTCAACCAACAGAGCCTTCTGTTACTCCAGTTGATCCAACAACACCAGGTACATCATCAACTGCAGACAAACCTCAGGGTAAAGACAATGCGGAGAGTTTAGATGGCGGATCAACTGATAAACCAGTAACACCAGATACATCATCAACTACAGACAAACCGCAGGATAAGGATAATGCGGAGAGTTTAGATGGCGTACCCACTGATAAACCAGTAACACCAGATACATCATCAGCTACAGACAAACCACAAGGTAAGGATAACGCTGAAAGCCTTGACGGTGTTCCAGCTGAAAAGCCAAAAACAACAGATGAGGCCAATGAGCAAGGAAAATCACAAATTGGAACTACTTCAACTTCAACAGGTCAAGTGGTGCATGATGTAACAAAAGATCCTGTTGAAACGAATACAGGAGCGTCAATTGTTAGCACCCAAGGAGGAAACGTAGTCCTTTCAGATGGTTCAGTGGTTGCTCCTGAGGTAGTAGGTGGAACAGTCAACGAAGATAAGACAATTTCTGTCACAGATAAGGATGGTGACCTAAAGACACTTCCAAATACTGGAACCGCAGAAAGTATTCTAAGTACTATTGGTGGCATGTTGTTGACAGCAGTAGGTTATTTTTACAAGAAAAAACTATTTTAATTAAGAAAAGGAGATATATATGACAGAAAAAACAAAAGGACACGGATATTTCCGTAAGAAAAAATGGGCTAAAGGATTAGTATCAGGAATTGCAGTTGCAGGGATTGTAGCTTTCTCTGCAGGATCTGTATTGGCAGATGAAGCAGTCCAGCCTGAAAGTAAAAATGATAACAACGCATACGCTATACAAGCTGGTAAAGCAACAGGAAGCCAGTCTGTAGCGATTGATAATGGTGTAGTTACTAAGGCAGCTGGAAAAGCAAAAGAAGCAGGGGTGAATGTTTCTGAGACTCAATCAGTTGATAAGGGAACAGATACTACTCCAACAAAACTAGAACAGTCTAAGTCTGATATTAAACAAGACCAGGACAAGCAGGTCAAGGCACTTGAAGACACGACTGCAAAACAAGTTCAAAACAATGAAGCCTTTAAAGAAGCGCAGGAAGCTATTCAAGCCAATAATAACTTTGTGGCTACTGAAAAAGGCAAGCACGGGCAGTCAACAACAGTCACTGTAACGAATAATGGTTCGACTGCAACTGATGGAACAGCACCTAAAAACAAGGAAGCTACTACAACAGCTAAGAAAGTCTTGTCAGAGAACAAGAAAGCAGTAGCAGATTACCTGGTTGAAAAAGGGGCCTATGATTCTAATGTTCAGAAAGCTTCTGAGTTAAATCAGGCAGTAGAAGCTGCTGGAAAAGATTTGGAGAAAAAGGGCGTAACAGTTAAGGTAGTGACACGTACCGTTTCTTCAGTCAAAGAAGTAGAGGCGCTACAAAAGAAATGATCAGGCTATTGCAGTTGCAAAAGGCAAAGTGGAACTTAACAAAGCCATGATGGCTGCCTACACAGAGAAGAAGAATGCTAGTGATCAAGTCAACCAAGATGCTAATCGCAAATCAGCTGATTTGAAAAATTCTGGCGTACTTTTAACTTCTAAAACACAGGAAGTTTCTTCAGCTGATGAAGCGAAGCAAATTGGGAAACGAAACCAATCAGCTTATGATAAAGCTAAGAAAGCACAAGCAGACTGGCAGAAGAAATACAATGAACTTCAATCTAAAACAAGTACGGAAGGGTTCACAAAAGAGGTTGTCTTACAGGCTCTCAGTCTTGCTTCGGCCAATCCAAATGCTAACGTAAAATCTAGTGCTTCTGGCGCTAAAGAATTGACTACAAGCTATGTCGCTTCTTCAAGTGGAAATTCTGGATATGGTCGTATTCTTGATTCTACCAAAGTCTTGAAATATCAGGATGTTGGCACTGGATGGAAAACAGAAATTGACTACACTAATCTGAAAGGTTTGACTGTTTCAACTGCAGATGGTTCAAAACATACTATTTCTCGTATTCATCGAAAATTCGAGATTCTTAATCAAGGGAAGACAGGATTGAATGATGTCTATGTCTTGAACGACCCAACAGAAGGCTTTGTTGTAGCTCGTAATGATGGTACTGGTGATACTTCGGATTACATGAAGTTTAGAGTAACTGATACTTATTATTACAATGTTGATGGTAAAGAAGTAGTGTTCACTGCTTCAGAAAAAACTCCAGCAAGTATAACTTATTCATCTCTTAACTATAACAAAGTTGGTTGGGAAGGTGCTGGAGCAGTTAATGGTAAAAATATTGAGATTAACGGTTCAACTGTAACATACCATAAAAACGATGGTTACAACTATGCTGATAACTATAATACAGAGGAAAATGTTGGAGTTACATGGGATACTTCTGACTCTCCTTATCAATATAAGGGAGCAGCACTCGGTGTCTTCACTAAAGGGACTGATTTCACTACTGATTTTGCTCAATGGGATGGCTCTGCAACACCAACAGGACAGACATACTGGTTTGCCTTAAACACTAAAGTGGTAGCACCAGTTGTTGAAGTTCCAACTACTGCAACTATCACAAAAACAACTGTGAAACCTGTCAAACCTGAGCCCGTATCAGCTGAATTGGTGAATACAAAGAATCCAGTCAAACCAACCTTGACTCTTAAAACTCTCTCTGAAACTAAAAATAAGAAGTTATCTGCAAGTTATCACGGTTATAAATTGCAGTATAAACCTACTGTCCGCAAATCTGTAGCAGATACAGATAAGACCAACACAGATGGCCAAACAGTTGCTAAAAACTCTACTCAGACCTATACATTGACCCATGATAATGTCTATGCGAACCTGAAAAAAGGTGACAAGATTACCATCATTGACCCGCTCGAAGCTGGTGCTGTTCCTGATGTAGCTGTCACAAAGGCAGCTACAGAGAAAGCAGGATGGGGCGTTGCCTATGATGCAGGAAAGAACACTTATACCTTTACTGCAACCTACGAAGGGAAGCACTTAGAAGCTCCTGTGATTACCTGGAAACCAATCTATGACAAGGGCTTCTATGACAACACTTATAAAGTGTTAGTGAATAACTATGAAGTGTTCTCAAATACTGTTACGAACTTCACTCCAAGACCTCCAAAGCCAGTCAAATCTGTGTTAGATCATTCTGGCAAGGATATCAATGGTGCTAAAACATTTGATAGAAACGTGACTTTCCGCTTGGTGACAGATTACACACCTTACACCAAAACTCTTGCTTCAGCGCAGGCACTTGGTAAGAAGTTTGGAATCCTGGATGATGTTCAAGACAAAGCCTTCACAGTTGACCACAGCAAAATCAAGATGACTGCTGCAGGGCAAGACGTGAAAAATCTCTTTGATATGTATCATGTTCTTTCAGATGCTGGGCGTACGGATGCTATCAATAATATCCTGAAGGAATTGAACTTGGCACCTAAAGGTGAATTTTATCTTTGGGTTGCGAAAGACTCTGCGAGCTTCTACAACAATTACGTGAAGCAAAATAAAAATGTGACGATTGATCTTTCAGCGAAACTCTTAGTAAAAGAGGGAGAAATCGTGAAGAACGATTTTAAACAGATCGATTTTGGGAATAGCTATCAGTCGAATCTTGTAACAGTTGAAGTTCCAAATGTTAAGCCAGAAAAACATGTACTTGATAGAACTGGCAAGAAAGTCCTTGATGGCAAAGAAGTTCAGCTAGGTGATTTTGTTCAGTACCTTCTTGATGGAGTAACTGTTCCAGAAAAACATGATACATTATACCAATATGACGGTTTGGATAAGCTCGATATGAAGCATGACCGCTATACTGGTAATTGGAAGAGTATCATCAAGGGTACAGAATACACAGCAGAAAAACAGCTTGTGTTACCTTATGATGTGACATTGAAAAATGGTAAGGTTATCAAAGCAGGTGATAAGATTGAGAAAGGTAGCTCTTATGCGTTCACCTTTGAATTTAACCAAGGTACTAATTCAGAGTTTATCAAGAAACTTGTAACTGTTAAGTGGGATGCCAAAGGTGGTCAGTGGTCTTACGTTATCAATCAAGATTTCCTAAACTCTCTAGGAGTTAAAGGAACCTTTGATGAAGACTTCTACATCGAGGCGGAGCGTATTGAAACGGGTGATAAGATTGAGAATACTTTCATCAATATTGTTAATAAACAAGAAATGACTGCCAAGGTTATTACTCGTACACCAGAGCCACCGAAACCAAAACATCCAGAAAAACATGCACTTGATAGAACTGGAAAGAAAGTCCTTGATGGCAAAGAAGTCCAGCTAGGAGATATTATTCAGTATCTTCTTGATGGTGCAACTGTTCCGGAAAGACACCATATGTTGTACCAATATGACGGTTTGGATAAACTCGATATGAAGCATGATCGCTATACTGGTAATTGGAAGAGTATCATCAAGGGTACAGAATATACAGCAGAAAAACAGCTTGTGTTACCTTATGATGTGACATTGAAAAATGGTAAGGTTATCAAAGCAGGTGATAAGATTGAGAAAGGTAGCTCTTATGCCTTTACCTTTGAGTTTAACCAAGATACCAATTCAGAGTTCATCAAGAAACTTGTGACTGTTAAGTGGAACGAGAAAACAGGGGTGTGGTCTTATGTTATCAATCAAGACTTCCTAAACTCTCTAGGAGTTAAAGGAACCTTCGATGCAGACTTCTACATCGAGGCGGAGCGTATTGAAACTGGTGATAAGATTGAGAATACATTTGTCAATATTGTCAATAAACAAGAAATGACTGCCAAGGTTATTACTCGTACACCAGAACCACCAAAACCAAAACACCCAGAAAAACATGCGCTTGATAAAACAGGTCAGAAAGTTCTTGACGGTAAAGAAGTTCAAATGGGTGAGTTGATTCAGTACCTTCTTGATGGTGCAACTGTTCCAGAAAGACACCATATGTTGTACCAATATGATGGTTTGGATAAACTCGATATGAAGCATGACCGCTATACTGGTAATTGGAAGAGTATCATCAAAGGTACAGAATACACAGCAGAAAAAGAGCTAACGTTACCATACGATGTTATCCTGAAGAATGGTAAGGTTATCAAAGCTGGCGATAAGATTGCCAAAGGTAGCACTTATGCCTTTACCTTTGAGTTCAACCAAGGCACAAATTCTGAGTTCATCAAGAAACTTGTGACTGTTAAGTGGAACGAGAAAACAGGGGTGTGGTCTTATGTTATCAATCAAGACTTCCTAAACTCTCTAGGAGTTAAAGGAACCTTCGATGCAGACTTCTACATCGAGGCGGAGCGTATTGAAACTGGTGATAAGATTGAGAATACATTTGTCAATATTGTCAATAAACAAGAAATGACTGCCAAGGTTATTACTCGTACACCAGAACCACCAAAACCAAAACACCCAGAAAAACATGCGCTTGATAAAACAGGTCAGAAAGTTCTTGACGGTAAAGAAGTTCAAATGGGTGAGTTGATTCAGTACCTTCTTGATGGTGCAACTGTTCCAGAAAGACACCATATGTTGTACCAATATGATGGTTTGGATAAACTCGATATGAAGCATGACCGCTATACTGGTAATTGGAAGAGTATCATCAAAGGTACAGAATACACAGCAGAAAAAGAGCTAACGTTACCATACGATGTTATCCTGAAGAATGGTAAGGTTATCAAAGCTGGCGATAAGATTGCCAAAGGTAGCACTTATGCCTTTACCTTTGAGTTCAACCAAGGCACAAATTCTGAGTTCATCAAGAAACTTGTGACTGTTAAGTGGAACGAGAAAACAGGGGTGTGGTCTTATGTTATCAATCAAGACTTCCTAAACTCTCTAGGAGTTAAAGGAACCTTCGATGCAGACTTCTACATCGAAGTTGAGCGTATTGCGGCTGGAGAAGTTGAAAATACTTTTGTCAATATTGTCAATGGACAAGAAATGACTGCGAAGGTAACAACCCACACTCCAGAACCACCAAAACCTGAAGAATCAGGAAAACCCAAACAATCACTGCCAAATACTGGGACAGCAGCAAGCATGCTTCCAACTTGGGGAATGATTTTGGGATTGTTGAGTCTCGCAGGGCTTCGTAAACATAAAAAATAGAACATCTAGAAATTCCCCCTCATCTATGGTATAATGAAGCCATAAAAAAGAGGGGGAAGAGAGATGAGAAAGGACACGAAAATGGATGCACATGTGACTAGAAGTGGATATAGATACTATACCCCAACTAAAACAAAATCAGAAGTCACCAGACCTGAAGAAGAGAAGAAGTGGAAAAAAGGCCTACGTTGGCTAGGAAAAGTCCTCTGGTCAGGAATGAAGAACCTACCGAGTGTGATTGCGAGAGCTGCCGTTTTGATGGTTGCGACTCCACTCATGTTTCTCCTCTTTATCTTTAATTTGATTAAGAGCTTGATTGCGACAGCAATTGGCTGGTTTGTGTTTAAGGTAGTAGTTGCGTTTCTTGTTCTGTGTTATTGGGCATTTCTAACAAAAGAAGGAACTGCTCCAGCAAGTGTTGAACTTTGGTTTAAAGATTGGACAATGCCAGAAGGTGTTCCAATCTATCACTGGTGGGAAACGACCATTATCGTTGTCTTAGCTGTAATTACAGCCCTCTCTCTAACCTTTCATCCAGAGGATGAAAAATAGTATTAAATAAACAAAGTAGGTACTAGGAATCTTTCTTAGTACCTTTTTTATAAAAAGAAAGTGAGAAAAAAGAATGGATGCAGTTGTAGATTTTGTTAACAAAATTGGAGATATCGGTGGAATTATCGGTCTTGGTTGGGCGGCTTGGGGTGCCTGGGATTTAGTAATCGGAATCAGACGGGAATTGGATGATAAAAAGGATAAAGGACTTCAGAGTATCATATTGGGTGCAATTATTGGTGCTGTTTTAAAAGCTCTCTTTACCGCTTTGGCAACAGGTCTTCAATCTCTTGGTTAGGATTAGAAAAAGAAGGGGGTGGTTTTATGGACCAATCCACACTTGATCAACTAACCATGAGTCTGAAAGACTATAATGAGACAGCTTATCAGCTGATGGAGACAGTTTCAGGTTCGATGGAGAAGGTAGCAATTTTGCTTCTTCTCCTTTTTATGGGGATCAACCTCATGAATTGGCACCAACAACTTAAAAGCAATGGTGGGGAGCTGTCATTTCAGCTTTGGATTGAAGAAATCCTCAAGTATGCTATTGCACTCTTTTTTATCCTCTATGTGGATGCGATTTTTGATGCCTTATCTTTGTTGTTCAATGTTATTATCAAATTAGTGGCTAAAAATGCCACAAATCCATTCAGTTCAGAACTACCAGACTTAAAGGGAGTTAATGCCATTGCAAAAGCTATGCTCCAGTTTATTTATTGGGTTGTCGATTTCGTTGGTCAGATCTCGACTAAGTTGTTGATCTTGTTACGATCATTTACGCTTTACACGTATAAGGGAATCGCTAAAATTATTGTCGCTTGTTACATGGTGGATAGCTTACGCCCGATCTGCCTCGGTTTCTTTAAGCTCTATATTGCTGCTGTCCTTCAGGGATTGATTTTAGTGGTTGTGATCATGCTTTATCCAGCTATTGTAACTAATGATCTCTTGACAGTTGATAAGACTGGAGCTTGGACAAGTGCTTTAGTTGCGATAGCTAAAGGAATCATTTACATCATTATGCTCTTTGGCAGCCAACGTATGGCTAAGAATATCATGCAGGTGAACTAGATTATGGTATAATGAAGAGAGAATGCTGAAGGAGGGATGCTATGGCTGTTTCGAAGTTTTATGCAGTATGGCGGAAAGAATCCGGAGAAGAAGAGATTGTGAATGCCTTTCAAGCACTAGCTTTAAAGGGGCGAGCACAAATTATCACGACGCCGAAAGAACAGGCGACTCTTTGATTTGGAAACGGATCTCAAGGTTAATCCAAGAAGTAGCCAGAAAAAAGATGGTCGCTATGTAGGTCAACCATACTTTAGTTACTATCCAGGTGAAGAGAGCCCGTTAAAGGGGTTAGAAAGTAGCTTTGAATATTCCTCTGAGCTGAATGCTTTTATCGAGGCTTTTAAGACTATTGAGAAATTTCAGATTGAATATGACAATCATACGGCTTATATTTTTCCTAAAGCTATTTCTCTGATGAAACGGATCGTATTTGAAGATGAAGACTTTGTTATTCTAAAGCTCTTGATTGATATTGATGAGACTTATCCTTATTCTGAATACTACCGTTTAAATGGTCAACTAGGTATCGAATTTATAAAACGAGAAGACCAGAACCTGTTAAACGGATAAAATTAGCTAAAGAAGGTATTCCCTTGTTTGAAGCCGAAGCTAATTTCCCTAAGTCTACTAAGATTTATGTACCTAAAGAATTTACATCACCTGAACAGGTTAGAAGTATTGCTGCTAGAGTGAGGGAAGTTTATCAGAAAACAAACTATAAACTGTATGGGAATTTTGATAAATACCACATAGAAGCATTTGTCTTTTTAGATGATAATGAAAGGAAGTACCAAACTTTGAAAACTTATGAGGAACAGTGTCAGGAATTGCAGGCAAAAATTAAGAAGTTGGAAGAGAACTTCAATCAAAAAACTGAGAAAGTCAACCAGCTGAGAAAAGAAATTAAGCAAGCCGAAACAATCTTGAGAAACTATCACGAAGAGGAGGAGTATTACAAGAAGTTAGAAAAGGATAATCAAAAACTAGAATATGCTAATCAGAAACTGAAGCAGGAAAAAGGAGAAATTCTCTCCGAAAATCAACGTCTAACCAATAAATCGCAACGTTTACGTAAACTGAAAAATGCAGCAGAAGAGAAGATAGAGTATTTACAAAAACGATCGTTCTGGCAAAGACTTCTCAATAAATAAAAATAGTAGGTAATGAAACAGTTCTAAAGAAGAGCTGTTTTTTTGATGGAAAGGATAAAGTATGAATTTAGAAGAACTCAAGCAACGGCGAGATGAGCTTGTGCAAGACAATGCTTGGATGGATAATTTAATTAAGGAAAAAGAGGAAGAGTTATGGGAATTGAAGGTAAGAGGTATTGCAGCTTCTGAGCTAGCGAGATCGGCATTGGAATCTGCTTTACGCTCTGCAGGAATTGTAGATACCTTTTACGGCCCAGATAATGGAAAGAAAGGAACAGAATGACACGTTTAGGAAGTGAATTTTTAAAGGCTTTAGATAGCTACGAAAGGCCAGTTATAGGGTATATGACACTGAGACAGTTAGTGCTACTATTTGGTATCGCATTGACAGTAGTTGTCACCACCATCCTCTATTGGCTGAAGGCACCTGATACTATTCTTTATGGCATTGATATTTTATTATTAGCGCCTTTTGTTATTTTCGGGTGTTATATTGATGAAAAAATTAAAGATGAGGTTCGTTTCCTTTTGACTAAGCAGGAACGTTCTTATCAGACAGATTATGACAGAAAGGAATATACAAGAAATGAATTTATTAGGCCGAAAGAAAACCCCGAAACTCTCTAAGGAGGAATGGGAACGGGCCAAACGTCTGAGACGTACCATGACGGCCTCTACACAGAACAGCCTTAATTATCAATGGCTGACACCTGATGGACTCATGAAAATTACAAATAATCAATTTTCAAAGACCTATCGCCTAGGTGATACAAGCTATATTACTGCAACAGATGATGAGCGAATTGATATCATTGAAACAAATGCTGATATTTTTAATTCGCTGGATATTGATAATGATATGCAGCTATTGCTCCTGAATCGTAGGGTAGAAAGCAATAGCTTATCTTCTATCCGCTATGATTTGGTTGGAGATGGGTCTGACGATTATCGTAAAGAATACAATGCGATGATCAATGATCGCTTCTCTCAGGAACAAAATACCTTCAAGGTAGAAAAATATCTGACGATTACAACCCAAACTGACCAGGATCATCAAGCTAGAAGAATCCTCGATGATACAGCTAACGTTATTGAAAGTCAGTATAGTGGCTTAGGAATCTCCTTTAAGGAATTAGAGGGATTACATCGTCTTCTTATCTTCCGAAAACTCTTGAGGCGAGAAGGTTTTATTGATTTTAACTATGAAGACATCGCTATTTCTGGATTATCTACCAGGGACTTTGTAGCTCCAAACTATCTGAAGTTTGAAAGATTATATGAAAATTGATGATTGTTTTGCAAGGGTGATGTATGTTAGACAATATCCTACCTTCTTGAATGACAAACTGATTAAGAATATCCTGGATACAGGAATTGAACTGGCTATCAGCTTACATGCGAAGCCCTATGATACTGCAGATGCCCTGAAGAAAATCAAGACAGTTAAGTCAAGTGTACGCAGGGAAATGATCAAAAGTCAGAAGGCTGCCGCAAAAGAAGGCTATGGAAGTGACTTGGCCGTTGGTGGGAAGGCTGTGGAGACATCTCGTGAAACAGAGAAATGGACTGAGGAACTTCAGGACAATGACCAAAAAATGTTTTCAGGTGTGATGACGATTTTCTTCACGGCTGACAGTCTGGAAGAGTTGAATATCTACACTGAGCAGGTCCAACGATCTGTCCGTAAGAATACGGTAGAACTGGATAAGTGTTATTTGTACCAGGAAGAATCCTTGAATACGATTCTACCGATTGGGATTCCATTTATCAATGTGAAACGCCGTTTTATGAGAGATATGACTACCAGTAACTTGGCCACACAGGTCCCATTTACCAACGTAGATCTTCGATCTAGCAGCCCACGTGCAATCTATTATGGCCAGAATCAGCTATCTAAGAACGCTATCACAGTTGACCGTAAGAAAGATTTGAATACAGGTTCAGGTTGTATCTTTGGAACTTCAGGATCAGGAAAGTCAGTTCTTGCTAAAGGAGGAGAGATTATTCCTACGACTCTACGTTACCCTGAAGATAATATTATTATCGTCGATCCTGAAGATGAGTACACTGGTATTGGCCGAGAATTAGGTGCTGAAATCATCACAATCACTCCTGGGTCACAACATCACTTTAACTTGTTGGATCTCCCTGATAAGGATAAACTGCAGGCAGAAGATCGTGACCCGATTGGCCAAAAATCAAACCTCTTATCAACCCTGTTTGAGAATATATTCTCTGAAGTATCAGACGATGAATTTGCGATGATTGACCGTGTAACGAGAAAGACCTATGAGGAATTTGAAAAACCAACATTTAAGGATTGGCAAGCAGTTTTAGAACGTCAACCTGAAGATGTGGCCAAGGATCTGGCACTGAAGGCAGAACCTTATACTATCGGTTCAAACGATATCTTTGCACACCCTACAAACGTCAATATGAATAGTCGCTTTATTATTTTCAATCTCAAGCAGTTGAGTGGTAAGTTGAAGCCATTTGCCCTCCTTGTTATCCAGGACTTCATCTGGAATCAGGTAGTCAATAACCAAGGTAAAACCATTACATGGTTGTACTTTGATGAGTTGCAGCTCTACTTCAAAAATAAACTCCAGGCGACCTTCTTTACAGAACTATACTCACGTATTCGGAAGTACGGGGCTATTCCAACAGGGATTACACAAAACCCAGAGACTGTTTTATCTACAGAAGAAGGTAGAAAGTTAGTCGCAAACTGTGAGTTTTTAGCTCTCCTGAAGCTGAAGCGGACAGACCTAGAAGCCCTGAAGCAGGTTATTCCTCTTACGCCTTCACTGGAGCGATTTGTCTTGCGACCAAAAGCAAAAGGTACAGGTTTGATCGTGGCTGGAGATACGATTGTCCCATTTGAAAATCCTATCCCTAAAGATACCAAACTGTATCAATTGGTTGCGACAGATAGTTAAAAAATAGAAAGAGAGGTAATTTCTTTTGTCTAAAAGTAATCGCAAACAATTAAAACAGGAGCGCAAGCGAAGAATCAAAGAAGGAATAGCCCTCAATGCAGAAAAAAATCCTAAAGAAGCACGTTTAGACTCAAAAGTTGCATTTAAAGAAGCTAAGAAGAATTATCGTTTAGCGAACAAAGATTATAAACTACACAAAGGACCTCAAGCAACAGCTAGAGGTCTTTTCTTTAAGCAACAACGTGATCGAGCAAAGTTGGAAAAACAAATTGCAACAGCGATTTATAAGCGAGCTAAAAAGGCTGATGATAGTTATATCCCTAACCGAATGAGGAAACGTGCAAAACAAAGCGCCCGAATGAAAGTGAGACACGATGTTGAGAAGACAGTCAGAGATAATGAGATTCTTGGAGACTGGGTTCAAGCACGTCAGAATATACGACAGTTCAAGTACCAGATAAACGCATCTAAAAAAGCCCTTAACGCTACAGGAAAATTATCCAAGTATTTAATCAAGCACAGCTATGGGCAACTCAATAGGAGCTATAATTTCATCAGAGGGCGAGGGTATACTCGAACACCAAAAGAGTTCTCATGGGAAGGAAAACTCAGCAAAAAGATGAAACAGGCTAGAAAGCGACTTGCACGTTCAAAGTTTGGGAAGGTGTCAAAACGTACAGGGAAGGTTTTGAAGGTTGCGACAAAGCCCTACGTTCCATATTATCCAATCCATTGGCAGTCAAATCCTATTTCTGGATGTTTCTTATCTTTGCCGTTCTAGGGATATTTATGGCAGTTTTTGGAGGAAGTGGCCCTGTCCAACAAAATGAATTTGATTTGAACAAGTCATGGGTCCAAATCAGTAAACGAGATCGAGAGAAGTCAAATGATAAGGTTGACTATTGGACGAATATCGATGATATGCTCTTTTTCATGAACTTTCGCTACGGTAGTGAATGGAAACCAGAGAGTTCCTGGAAAGATGGGACAGGTGGAGAATGGGCTGGGACGTTAGGTTTTAATCACTATTCTGATGCCTTGAATGATCTTTGGAATCATTTGAATGATGACCCTCATAACTTGAAAAAGATGGTTGACTTATATGGCTCCTCATCAGAACTAAAGTGGACTAAGTTGAGTGATAGTGAGCTAGAAGAGTATAAAGAGTTAGAGGAATTGACTAAAGAGGTTGGTCGATACCCCTCTTATCAAGAACTAGCTAACCCTTTTTACCAGGAGGATGATCCTTCTTATCAAGCCCCTTTAGTTATCCTGAAGCGGTTTGGTTATACCTCTAAGAGTGAAATTTATGAAAAAACACAACTAAAAGCTTCAACAGGACAAGCTATAAGAGCTCCTATTGATGGTAAAGTCAGTGTGACAGACGATACAACTGTATCCATCAAAACAGATAAAGCTATCTTTACTTATGAAGAGGTAGGAAATGTCCGTGTTTCTGACGGTGACCAGGTCAAGGCTGGAGACGAGGTTGGGAAAGTAACGACAAATGGTTACCAAGTCATTCAGTATCAAAAATTGGAGGAAAAAGAGACAAAGGATAAGAAAGAAAAGTGGACATCAGTCAATCCAGGCTTTTACTTTCAATCTGTCACGTACAATCAGACAACCTCAGTCATTACTACACTTGATGGGGATCTAGGACAAAAATCACGAGCGATAAAAGATTACTTGAAGAAAAAGGTACCAGGGCTAACAGATAATGGTTTGGCAGCCATGCTTGGGAACTTTGCAACAGAAAGCAATATTAATCCTAAACGTGCTGAAGGAGATTACCTTAGCCCTCCAGTAGGGGCTGATTCTTCTTCTTGGGATGATGAGTCCTGGTTAGCTATAGGAGAACCAGCGATTTATAACGGAAGATACCCAAATATTCTTCGACGAGGCTTAGGATTGGGACAGTGGACAGATACAGCGGATGGCTCCACGAGACATACTCTATTATTAAACTATGCAAAATCTAAGAATAAGAAGTGGTATGATTTGGAACTGCAGCTGGATTTTATGTTAGAGGGAGATACTCCTTACTATATCACTGAATTGACATCAATTCTAACCAGCACAGAAGATGTGGAGACACTTACAGATCGTTTCCTGGTTAACTGGGAAGGGAACTCTGGAGATAAGGTCCTAGAGCGCCAAAATAACGCTAAGCAGATACACGCTTTTCTTACTCAACAAGTTCGAGGAGGTGGAGCGTTAGCATCTTCCTGGAATTTTCCTTCCGAGTATCAGTCAAAAGTGGAGCACCCTCCTACACAAGCTTCTATGACTACACAACAAGGAAGCGGCTACCCAGTTGGTCAGTGTACTTGGTATGCGTATAATCGTTTAGTCGAACTAGGAACGATTACGGACTTATCAGGAGCTTATGGTTATCTTGGTAATGGTCAGGATTGGGTAACAAGCCTGGTCGCAAAAGGATGGCGATATAGTACGTCGCCAACGAAAGGAGCCGTTGTATCAGTTCTAGGTGGATTTGGTGGGACACCAGGTGAATACGGCCATGTTGCGATTGTGGAAGCTGTAAACACCGATGGATCATTCCTTGTTTCGGAATGTAATATCAAAGGGGTACAGGATAAGGTTCATTTCTGTCCTCTATCCAGCTTACTACTATACATTTGCAACACCGAATTAAAAAAGAAAGAAGGTAAATCATGAAAATGATAGATATGGAGAAATTGAAACTCCTTAAAATAGGAGGAATCTTTATAGGGGTTGTGCTAGTTCTAGGATTCGTATTCTGGATTGGAGCAGCAACCTCAGCGCAAAATAAAGCTAAACAGGAAGCTGAAACTACGCAACAAGAAACCAAAGCAGAGGGAAGCGAACTAACGCAAGAATATGTAAAGGAATTTTTGACGGCTTACTTCAATAAGCAGGATCTTGGAGAAAATAGAAATCGCTATTTGCCCTATATGACAGAAGCAGCTTACAATCAGGAAGTGAACTCTGAAGAAGAACCATCGGTACAAACCTATAAGGGCTATGTAGTGGATACGCAACTGAAGTCTTCTACCATCTACATCGATCAAGAAAATAATGTAGCTCTAGCTCAAGTGAGGTACACTCAGACACAGTTACAGAAGAAGTATGATTATACAAACGCTCAAACAAACGTGGGATCTTCAAGAACCATACGGATTCGCTTCAGCAAGCAAGATGGAAAATACCTGGTAAATCATATTGATCCTATTTTGATTGTGGACAGCCTGAGTGCAAGCGAAAAAGCGAGTATTCCATCATTAAACAAACCAAGCACTGATAAAACACAAAGTACAGAAGGGAAAAAGGAATAATGACAAAACTAGAAACTTTGGAAAAACAAAAACAGAAAGCGGAAGACCGCTTAGCTGACTATATGTCCAAGGCCAAGAAGGAAGAAGAGAGACTAAAGGAGCTAGAAACTCAAATCATTCTAGCCAAACATGAGGAACGTTCAAACTATTTGGCTAAGCATAATTTAACCTGGGCTGATATTGAAACAGCTCTTGCTGAAGGAAAATTGAAAGGAGCTGAAAAACATGTACCGTTTAACCAATCTGACACAAAACAAGACCACAACGTATAAAAATCGGGACCTTGTGTATCAAGCACTGGAGAGAGAAAATGCCAAGGTTAAACACCAGGAGGCAGAAGCTGTTTTATTGGTAGAAGAACTGGACAAAAAGAATGTAGTCATCTATCAAGAAGACATCTATTTGCCGTTTGAGGGAATCGCAGACAGCCTCTTCCTGAAGCCTGGTACGTTGAATAACCAGGAGGCTGCAGCAAAAGAAACAAAACCCTCTTTCTTTAAGCGCCAGACTAAAACAAAATATCTAGAGAAGACTCCTGAAGAGAAAGCTGAAGCCTCTTCCTTGAAACATGAAACTCCCAAACCTCGAACCTCTTCTAAACCCTCTTTTTGGGTGTATTTAGGAAGAGTTTTGGTGTTATTGAGTCTAGTAGGAAGTCTGACACTTGCTGGCTTATCCCTTACGCTAGTTTACCATCAAGAAAAGCAGCTCTCGACCGTATCCAAGGATCTTTCAAATCTAAAAACCATTCAGTCAAAAACAGGGGAACTAGATGCCTTTTCACGTTACTTTTTGCCAGTCCTTTACTCTGATAAAGGGAAAATGGCTGACTTCGTAGCTCCTCAATTAACGATAGATAGACAAGCAGGTCAACTGCAGTCTGTGATTTTGGAATCTAGCTTGATTGTTGATGAAGCAACTTATCAGCTAACCTATGTAGTAGCCGTGAAAGACGGTGAGAACAGAAGCCAGAAACGCTTGGTAGTTACTGTAAAGGAAGAATCTTCAGCACCTTACGGATTCCAGGTTATTGATAAGCCAGAACTATCCAATTATCCAAAATAAAGGAGAATTTACATGGATCAAGAAAAAGTCAGTCATTCCCTGACGTTAAAAGGGAAAGTAACCCTAGAGATGACGATACAAGCCCTATATGCCCTCGCAAAAGCCCACTATGATAAGAAACAACATGAGGCAGCGAATCGAACTTTTGAAGGGGAGACAAAATTCAATGATTTTATGGCCACCAAATCTAAAAAAGATGTTGAGAAGTTATTAAACAGTGAGGTTCACCTTGCCAAATTGAAACATTATCTGGAAGAGTATAAGGTAGGCTTTACCTATCACCAAAAAGATGGTACAACCTATCTCTTCTTTGAGGCAAAAAATCGTACCTTAGTAGAAAAGGCTCTTAAAGAGATGTTAGCAGACATCACGAAAAGCCCAGAAAAATTGGAGGAGTTTGCGAAAAAGGTATTGAAGAAACCTCACGAAATGACTCCTGAAGACAAAATAGCCTACTATAAGAGTCATAAGGTGTATAAGGGAACCATGCCTGTAGTGACGAAGGATATTGGAAAGGGGAAAGAACGATGATTAGAAAGCCTATATGGCCCTACCTGGTGGTGGGGCTATTTTCATTTGTTATTTTCCAGTCCTTTTACCATTACTACCAACTTTCAACTGCAGCAGTACCTTTTATGGGAATGTTGCGACTTCGTTGGTTGCTAGAACACTGGGAACGCTTCTCTTTTGGTGTTTTCTTTGATTCAGGAGCCTTATATGCAGGGTTGATCGGATTCGGCCTCCCAATCCTTGTCTATGCTTCTATGGATAAGAATTTATATCGTCAGGGAGAAGAACAAGGTAGTGCTCGTTTTGCGACTTTGAAGGAAATGAGACGTTTTGAAGACGTTGATTTTGAGAAGAATATGATTTTTTCAAAACAGGTCAAAATGGGGTTATTTAACTTTCGCTTAGCTTACAATGTGCAACTCAACAAAAATGTGATTGTTATTGGTCTTCCAGGAGACGGTAAAACCTTTACGTTTGTATTGCCAAATTTAATGCAGATGAACTCAAACTTTGTTGTGACGGATCCCAAAGGAAACCTGGTACACGAAGTTGGGAAGATGCTTGAAAAGGCAGGCTATGCTGTTAAAATCTTTGATTTGATTCGGCTCACGAATTCAGATCGGTTTAATCCTTTTCATTACATGAAGTCTGAGCTAGATATTGATCGTATTTCTGAAGCAATTACTGAGGGAACGAAGAAGAGTGAATATGCTGGAGAAGACTTCTGGGTTCAAGCAGAGTTGATGTTGCAACGTGCATTAATTGGTTATCTCTATTTTGACTCGAAGGATCCTGAAACAGGAGTCCAGTTATACATGCCAAACTTGGGTCACGTTGCGGATCTATTAAGAAATATGTATCGAGAGGATCCAGATGTCCCAAGTCCCTATCGAGCAGATGTTTGAAGAATTGAATGAACATCAACCTAACAACTATGCTTATAAACAGTGGAAATTATTCCAAAACTTCAGAGGTGATACAAGAAACAGTGTGGTAGCGATTTTGTCTTCTCGCTATTCTATCTTTGACCATGAAGATGTACGAAACTTGATCAGTGAAGATACCATGGAAATGGATACCTGGAATACGAAAAAGACAGCTGTTTTTTTATTGCTATTCCTGATACCAATAACGCCTTTAATTTTCTTTCCTCAATCTTGTTTGCGATTGGTTTTGAGGTTCTTACACATAAGGCTGATGATATCCTGCAAGGGAAAGTACCTGGCTACAGTAGAAAAAATCTTCGCCACATTCAGTTTATCTTCGATGAGTTTGCACAAATTGGTCGTATTCCGAACTTCGCCCAGGTTCTATCTTCTATTCGTAGTCGTGAGATGTCTATTAAGATTATCATCCAAGCTGTCAATCAGCTAGAATCACTATATAAAGCGATTGGAAGACAATCTTTAATAACTGTGCTACTCATCTATTTTTAGGGACAAATGACAAGGATACGATGAAATACTATTCCACAAGGTCAGGTAAGCAGACGATACGCACTCGATCCACTTCAAAATCGCATAGTTATCGGAACGGATCCTCAAGTGAAAATAAACAAATTCAAGGCCGCCCCCTTCTAACTCCAGATGAAGTCGCAAGAATTGGGGTAGAAGAAGGATTGGTCTTTATTTCTAAACAAAATGTCTTCAGAGATAAAAAAGCAAGTGTCTATGATCATCCTAGAAAAGATGAGATTGCAAGTTCTCCTGAAGACAAAGAAAATTGGTACGAATATACTCGAAAAGGAACAGACATCGATGGCTTGCTTCTATATGCCAACGATTTGACTCTGCAGCTAAAAGAGTTATTCGTGGCCTAACATACAGAAAGGATAGTAGGATGGAAACACCAAAAATACAATTAGGATACCTGGAGAGTATCTCACAAGTTTTAGCACTAAAGCCAGAAAATTTAACTATAGAACGTTATGCTATTTGGCAGCTATTCAAACAGACAGATGAGGAGACTTTCTATCAATTAGCTCATCATCTTTTTGTGACAACGAATCAGGAAGACTCATTAGTTGTTAGTGAACTAGATGCAACTCCTGAATGTTATCTTTTATTCAAGGAATTGGTCGAGGAGGAAACAGGATGGTTTTAACAAAAGCACAGGCAAAATCGATGGATATTTTAGAAGTAGCTCGTAGCCTTGGAATGGAGATGAAGCGAAAGTCACATCGAGAGTATTATTGGGCTGAGCATGACTCGTTTAAGATTGATACTGTGAAGAATACCTGGCATTGGTATTCACAAGCAGATAAGTATGGGGATACCATCAACCTTGTCCAAGAAATGCGAAATGTCAGCTATAAGGAAGCCATGGTATTCTTAGAGACAGGATCCTTTCCTGAAGCAAAACCAGTAGAGGAAGAACGTAAACCTTTCAATTATACACTAGCCCCTTACGAACAACCATTTGTGGAGGCGAGATCCTATCTCAAGGAGATTAGAGGTCTCTCTGATGATACAATCGACTTCTTCCTGGAAAAGGGAGTATTAGCCCAAGCTAAACGTAAGGGTAAAGATGGCGTTATAGAAGACGTATTGGTTTTTAAATACTTGGACAGAAATCAGCAACTGGTAGGTGCGAGCCTTCAGGGACTTGTTTTTGATCAAGAACGTCATCCTGGCAAAGGATACTTGAAACAAATCATGTATCAATCAGAGGCTATCAGTGGATTAAACGTGTCTATAGGCTCTCCTAACCGTTTAATTGTGACAGAGGCACCAATTGATTTGATGAGCTATTATGAGCTTCATAAGGGCGAATTAAACGATGTCCGACTGGTTGCGATGGAAGGATTGAAAGAGGGAGTATTATCCCACTATGTTCTTGAAATATTACAGGAGCGAGGGGGAACTTGCGATGGATGAAAGGGATTATACCAAGCCTAGTGAACTAACACGTACATCTAGATTTTTATCTGTTGCAGCGGAAACCTCCACATTTTTCCAAGATCATAAATACGATGATCTCATCACGCTGGCAGTTGATCGTGATAAAGCAGGTACAGATTTTATCACCAAACTACGGGAGAAGAAAATCCCAGTTGTCGATGCAAGACCACCAAAACGTGAAGGTCAAGAGAAGACAGACTGGAATGAGATCCTGAAGCAGGAAAAACAACTGGAGAAGACTGAGGAAATTCAATCATCAAGTCCCTTTCCTGACACCAGCCACCTCTCTCCAGAAGATGCAACATGGTTGAAGGAAAACTGGAATAATATTTCTTTTTCCGTTCAGTCAACTAGCCCCTCTGAAGCAAGTCCAGCTGTGGAAGAAAAACATTCTCTAAATAATCAAGAATCTATTGCCAATACAGAGGAGAATGCTGGAAGATTGATGAGCTATGAAGAGGTAAAACGGGAAAATGAAGCATTAACAAAGAGTTTAAATAATCGGATTCAATCTGGAGAATTATCAATTGAATTTGCCCCAGATTTCTATCTATATGATGTCTTTGCGAAGTTAGGAAATAGTCATCCTACAAAATATCTCAATGATAAGCGAATGGAAGTGCTGTCCCCCATTCACTCTCTTTTGACTTCCATTGATAATCAAACGATTGATTTATACAAGAAAAAAGGGACTCCTGAGCAGGATTCCTTGTATCAAGCATTGAAACCTCATCAGAGAACTATGGGAGTAGATATTTCAACTCAGTTTATTGGTGAACTTGCTATAGCAGCCTACAATACTAACAAGCAGATAGAGAGCCTTTCTAGTGACAGTTTTGGCGTCTATTTTGGTGAAAGAACCCTTGATAATTTATCACAATCAGTTGAGCGAATGCTAGAGTATCCATTGATTGAATCTGGAACAAGAGACTTTGCCTATGGTTTTGTGACAACACCAAATACACTGTACCACTATCTGGAAGAACAAGAGGGAGAAGTGGTTTTAAATCATGAATTATTGGATAACTTAATGTCACATCTTGATACTCAGCCTATTAAGATAATGGAAGCTTCAGAAGAAAAAGAAAAGTCTCTTGAGAGTGGACAAGAGACTTCTAATAATTCTGAACAAAACAAAGGCTGAGACAAAACTCGGGGATTTTCCTGAAGAAACTCAGGGGGCAGCACCTCTACCAGAAGCGAATGTATCGCAACCTTTGAATGACTTGTCACCAAGTCAAACTCGATCTCAACCTTTACTTCATTTTAGCATAAATGAGGATAGAAAGTCAATTCATAAGGATAACTACCATCCTATCTCAGATAAAGATTTGCTGAAACTAAACAGATATGCTCCTCATCTTCAAAATGCTGCTCAATGGTACTTAGAAAATGTAGCAGATTCACAAGTTACCTATTTTTACCAGGATGGTGCAGATACAAATAGCCTTGCTATCTCTTATAACAAAGAAAGTTTCATGCACTTAACAGGTATTTTTCCTTATAGAGAAGGGCAAACTGCAGGACAGACTTTATTGGATTTTGCTGCTGGAAATGGACAATTTGATAATATTTTGATTGCCAACAGAGGTGCTGCATTCGATAAGTTGAAAGTTCTTCCTGAATTACCTACCATGGTAGATGCAGAGTCCTTTTATTTTGGAGACTTGTCGGATGTAGAAAAGTTTCATACCCTAAATTTAGATAAGGCAATTCGCTCAAATGATCAAGATGTTTTACTTGCTTTTCGGACAGTAGATGGCACGGTTCTGCCAGCTAGCCTTATGCGATTAAGACAAAGCCTTAATCTTCTACTAGATCAGACAAACCAGGAAAAGATTATTTTAGGTGTCTTTAGAGAGCGAGATGGTCACATCGATCAACTCTCAATCAATGAGGAATATGTTAAAGACAAAGGAGCGGAAATGCTGTCAGTTTTGAAGAATAAGCAGTATGAAGAAGTTTCTAAAGAAATCAAACTAGAAGAACAAGGACACAATAAGCAGGACTTGAAACGTGATGCCGATGCTGACGGTGTTTCTGATGAGGAGGAGTTGCTTCAGGGAACGAATCCGTATGATTTTAGATCGAAACCAGGTTCTAAACCAGAGGTCGAGGAGAGTCTACAAGCGGAAGAAGTTGTTTTAGCAGCTGGTAGTCTTGCAGTCGCAGATTTATTCAAAATAAAGATATGGCAGGATTAAGTCGACATCTTAAAGAAGGAATTAAGGAGTTTCTGGATTCAGATAAGTACAAAGACTATCTAACGAAAATGAGCCAGCTAAATAATTATTCTAATCGTAACTTGCGCTTAATTCTTGCACAAAATCCTGAAGCAAGGCAGGTAGCTTCTTTCAAGCAGTGGAAAGAAAACTTTGGCCGTTATGTGAAAAAAGGTGAGAAGGCTTTACGTATTTTTAAACCTATGACGAAGATCAAAAAGGATGAAAATAACCAACCAATATTGGATAAAAATGGGAAACCAGAAACGGTCACATTTTTTGGCCTAGTACCAGTCTTTGATGTTAGTCAGACAGAAGGAAAGGAGATGCCAAAAGCTGCAGAAGTGAAAGAACAGCTGACTGATTTGGACTATGCAAATCTTTACCGTGCCCTGATGGCTATTGCAAAAGAAAATGATGTATCGATTCGATTTGAAGAGATGGAAAATAATAAACATGGATATTATTCTGTCCCAGAAAATCAAATTGTTTTACGTAGTAATGAGATGAACAAGGCTCAAATTATTAAAACTTTCTTACATGAAATGGCTCATGCAGAGTTGCATCATGCAGATAATCCTCAAAAGGAAAATCTAACTAGAAGCACCGCTGAACTCCAGGCTGAAAGTGTCGCTTATGTCGTTTCTTCATACTATGGTATTGATACGTCAGAGTATTCCTTTAACTATCTATCTCGGTGGTCTGCTGATAAGGAGACACTTGCTGATTTAGAAGCACAGTTGGATATTGTCCAACAAGAAGCTAAAAGTTTAATGGTTCGGATGGATCAAGCATTGGAACAATTAAGATTGAGCCAGGAGAAACAAACGAAGCGTAGTTTTGAACAAAAACTGGAGAAGTTTAAAGATCAGAGCAAGCAGGCTGCCGAAGATCACAAGCAGGAGTTGAAAGCAGATGCACAATCAAAAAAAGAGAAGGGTTTCTCGAAATGACCGAACGGGACACCCCAAATAAACCCAAGGTCAAATTAAAAACAAATCATCATCAAGGAGGACAACACTCATGACTAATGAACAAGAAGAACAACTGATCATCATCCTTTCAGACTTTATTCCAATCATGGATGGAGACAGAGTTCAAGGAGTATCGCCAAACGCTAAAGACTTGACTCGCCAAAAAGTTCTGGAGCAACTAGAGGAAGAACAGTCTCAACTACCTGAAGGAGATCCTGCTCTTTTGGAGTGGGAAGAAGAAAATATTGAGCTACTCAAGATGATTACAGATGAAGAATTTCAAGCTGTACTCACAGAAAAAATCTTACTGACAGAAATACAAATTGGGCAGTCGATTTTCCAGCCTCTAACTGCTCAACAACTTTCTGTCCTAGCTGAAAAGTTACAAGGTCAGAAAGAAAAAAGTGTAGAAAATAGTGATAAGCAATCATCTATTTTCAAAAACATCTTCAGTTGGTTGCGATAAATTGTTAGAGGTTGTACTCCAAAAGATATAGGAAAGGGGCTTGGGGATTTCCCCAAAACTGAGAAAATCAAGAAGGAAAACTACAAGGTTCTCCTTCTCTGATTTTTTTAAATTTCGCAAATGGATATCCATTTGCTACGCTTGCCACAAGGAAGTCAGGGGCTGATGCATGGTCAGAAAATGCCAGAGACTTTGAGAGAAAGAGAATAAAAAATAATGCAGAAACGAGAAAATAGAAAACGCTATATACAAAAATTGATACGACTAACACCAGAGGAAGATCGTCAAATTAAAACGGCGATGGCCCAAATGGGAGTTCCATCTTTTCAATACTATGCGAAGAATCAACTGGTACAAGGGAAGGTGGTGCAAATTGATTTTTCTGAATTGAAAGACCTTCGAGTTGCGATCAATCGAGTGGGGACGAACATCAACCAAATTGCCAAACACGCCAATGAAATCAAGGGGTTACGCCAGAGGAAGTGGCACAAGTCATTGACTATCTATCTGAGTTGAAAGAGATGGTGGCTGTCAAACTTTCTAGTGCGGAGAAGAAAAGTTTACAGGAACGAAAAGTGAAAACAATAAGGACGTATGACGAATGGTAGTAATCAAAATACCCAAACAAATTAAAACTCCTTCCAATTTAAAAATAGCTGTACGCTATATTCTGAATGAAGCGAAAACTCTTGTATCAGGAACTGCAGAAAGTGATCTTGATTTTCCTCTTGTCTATCATGATGGTGAACTTCAAATGAAGCTAGTATCTGGCAATGGAATCTCTGATTTTAGTGTAGCAGATGAAGAAATGGTCATGACAAAATTGGCTGCAGCCTTTAAAAAAGGAGATGACGACTTGAAAGAATTATCTTCAGGAAAACAAGTATTAGCCCATCACATTATCCAGTCTTTTTCTCCAGATGATAACTTGACTCCTGAGCAAGTTCATGAAATTGGCCGTCAGACAATGTTGGAATTGACAGGTGGGAATTATGAGTTTGTGATTGCGACACACACGGATAAAGATCATCTTCATAATCACATCATACTCAATACCACCAATACCTCAACGCTCAAGAAATTTCGTTGGGAAAAGAAAACCCTGAAAAATTTGAGAGCCATTTCGGACAAACATGCGGCACGGTATGGCGCTAAAATTATTGAGCCTACTATGAAAAATTCTTATACAAAGTATTCTGCTTGGCGGAGACAAAATAATTATCGGTTTGAAATCAAGGAACGTCTTGATTTTCTTCTGAAGCACTCTCTTTCGTTGGAAGATTTTAAACAAAAGGCAGCAGCGCTTGATCTTCAGATTGATTTCTCTGGTAAATTTGTGAAGTATAAATTGCTTGATCAGCCCCAACAAAGAAATGTCCGAGATGATACATTATCGAAGAAAGGACTCTATTCTCTTGAAAAAATAAAAGAGAGAATTTCTAAGAATCAGTTGGTTTTTGATGTGGAGGAATTGAAAGAACAATATCAAGAATCAAAAGAAAAAACAGCAAATGATTTTGAATTGAAATTGGAAGTGGAATCCTGGCAGGTCGAACAAGAAAGCAAGCAAGGTATTTACGTACAGATGGATATGGGAGCTTTAAATAGTGGTACCATTTTAATACCTTCTCATAAAGTTGATAAAAATGAGAATGGAAATTATACCATCTATATCAAAGAGAAAGATTATTTTTATTTTCTCAATCCAGATCAATCACAAAAAAATCGGTACATGATGGGCTTGACTGTCGCAAGACAATTAGCCAAACAAAATGGCGAAACACTCGTAACTAAAAACGCTCAAATTTCCTCTATGCGTGAACTGATTAAGGAATATAATTTCTTAGTCGAGCACGGCGTGACAAATGGAGCACAATTTCAACATTTGGAGGAGCGCTTTAATGAAAAGATAGAGGCTACCCAGGAGGAATTAAGACAGCTAGATGAGCGACTTGGACGTTATCATAAAATTGAAGGAGCACTTTTTAGCCATCCAGCAATCTCCAGAAAATAGTCTTGCGGCGGTACAACTATTGGATGCTCTAGGAGTTCCAAAAAGATATGGGGCTGGAAGATGTTAGCCAACTGATCAAACAATTCCAAATTGAAAAAAAGGAGCCCTACAAGAGTTCTTTTGACGATACTCTAAAACATTACACATATTATAGAGATGTTAAGGAGCACGTGCGTAGTCGGGAAGAGAAAGTGGACCGAAGTTTTGAAGATGAAAAAACTTTGTAAAAGTTTCTGATGTTTTCAATCTAGTCATGATTTCAGTACAATAGAGAGTATGTTTAGATTTGATGAAAAAGAATTTGTCGTAGAACTAGATCGCAAACGTGAGCAGCAATTCCTGAAGCGAGTAAGAGATTATGACGAGCAGATAGCTCCCTCCATGAGACTGAGGGGATATAAGCGGATAGATAGTACAGAGAGGACAGTTGTCTTTACATTTGGAGAGATGACCTTTTCTAGGAATCGCTGGCGAAAGGGAAAGAAAAGCTGTTATCCTGTAGATGAGTGGCTAGGTTTAGAAAAGTATATGCGTTATTCTCCTGAGTTGATTTTTCACATGGCAAAACACGCTTCCGTTTTATCCTACCGTGAAGTTTGTCGAACCGTTAAGATGGCTTATCGCCTGGAGATAACAAAAGATGCTGTGTTGAAGTCTGTAAAAATGGCAGGTAGACTCTTTTCAGAGAGGGAACGCTATCGGCTTTTTAGAGGTGATGAGCAACCGAAAAAAATCCAGGCAGATAAAATCTACCTGGAGGGAGATGGTGTGCTCGTCAAGACAACATCAAGCAATGATGAACGACACAATACAGACTTAGCACATTTTCTGATTCATACTGGAGCGAAGAAGGTTGGTAATAATCGGTATGTACTGGAGAATAAGCATGAAATTATCCATACAAGCCATGAACAAGCAAAGGAAGAATTGATAGACTATCTCTACAATCATTTTGAAATCACTGATCGAACTCTTCTTATCACTAACTCGGACAATGGTAAAGGATATACTCGAAGGATATTTCAAGAAATCAAGAAAGCTCTACGGATTAAACGTCATGAGCATTTCTGGGATGCCTATCATGTCAATGAAGAACTTAAAAGATTCCTGAAGCCGTACCCATCTACACTACTTGATCTTGCTTTTAAGGCCATCAAAAATCATCAGAAGAGCCTGCTTCAGACCGTACTAGATACAGTTGAATCTCTCATAGAAAGTCAGGAAGCTCTTGATAATTTTTACAATTTTCGTAAGAAATTATTAAGAAATTTTTGTGACACTAGACCACCTAAACTTAGAGGATTGTCCTCACGTGGTATCGGGGTAATGGAGAGTCAGCACCGAAAGGTCACTTACCGCATGAAACATCGAGGGATGTATTGGTCTATTGAAGGAGCTTGTACTATGGCTAGGATGATACTCCTTGAACGAATTGATCAGCTATACGAATTGTTTTTCGGGGATTGGCGGAATGAGTATGAGGAGTATAGGGCGAGCCGTTTAGGAGCAGGATTTCTTGTTGACCACCGCCCCCATGGAGCCGTCATACGAAAACGAGGGCGTAAGCGAAAGTAAGGAAAAGGTAAAGAAAATCCTCTAAAAAATGCAATTTTAGAGGTCTTTTTGCCATGCTTATTAGACAAAACAGTTGCTTTTTTGCCTAATATGTGTTACACTGATGGAGTAAATGAAAACGAAAAAGGTGTAGAAGCAGCAACTCCTACACCACCGATTAAGACAAAACAACACTTTGCTTAATCAGTCAAACAATATTGTAGCATGAATAGTGCAATATAGTCAAGGGCTGGGGTAAAGTGAGGAACTTTTTCCAGTTTTTTTTGTCTGAAAAATCTCGCTTTCTTATTGAGTTATAAGGATATTTGATTATTCCCAAAAATTTAGACACAAAGGAGTCTTGACAAGTAGTTGAAATGATATAATTTAACCATTCAGAAAAGTAGTCATACAAACTTTTTAGAGAGTCTGTGGTAGCTGAAAACAGATAAGTGGTGATGATGAAAATTGGGCTGGATGTTATTTAGAATTTGAAATCATAAAAATTCGGTGAGCACACCTTACAGTGCATCTCGTTATTGCGAGACAGAGCGATAGGGAAATTCCCTATAATTGAGGTGGTACCGCGCATCGACGTCCTCACACAAGTTTTTTGTGTGAGGACTTTTTTGATGGAGGTTAGTATGGAAAGAAAACGATGGCGTCGCTTGTTTAGATAAGTGAAGTATTTTAAAGGGAATAAAAAGGAGAAATAGAATGAAAAATAAACGTTTAATTGGAATTATCGCTGCCTTAGCAGTCTTAGTAGCAGGAAGCTTGATTTACTCTTCAATGAATAAACCAGAAGCTAAGAATGAGAAAAAAGTTGCCAAAGTTGGTGTCCTTCAGTTTGTGAGCCATCCATCTCTTGACTTGATTTATAAAGGGATTCAAGATGGACTCGCAGAAGAAGGCTATAAAGATGACCAGTTGAAGATTGACTTTATGAACTCAGAAGGTGACCAAAGTAAGGTTGCGACAATGAGTAAACAATTGGTTGCAAATGGCAATGACCTTGTGGTTGGTATTGCAACACCAGCAGCTCAAGGATTGGCTAGTGCAACAAAAGACCTACCAGTTATCATGGCTGCTATTACAGACCCAATTGGTGCTAACTTGGTTAAAGATTTGAAAAAACCAGGTGGCAACATTACAGGAGTGTCTGACCACAATCCAGCTCAACAACAAGTTGAACTCATCAAGGCTCTAACACCAAATGTGAAAACAATCGGAGCTCTTTACTCAAGTAGCGAAGACAATTCAAAAACACAGGTCGAAGAATTTAAGGCTTATGCTGAAAAAGCAGGTTTGACAGTGGAAACATTTGCTGTTCCTTCAACAAATGAAATTGCTTCAACAGTCAATGTTATGACTAGCAAGGTTGATGCTATCTGGGTTCCAATCGATAACACTATTGCTTCAGCCTTCTCAACTGTTGTATCAAGCAACCAATCAGCTAAAAAACCAATCTACCCAAGTGCTACTGCTATGGTAGAAGCTGGTGGTTTGGCATCAGTTGTAGTTGACCAACATGACCTTGGTGTGGCAACAGGTAAAATGATTGCGCAAGTCTTGAAAGGTGCAAAACCGGCTGATACTCCAGTCAATGTCTTTTCAACAGGTAAGTCAGTGATCAATAAAAAATTGGCACAAGAGCTAGGTATTACGATTCCTGAATCTGTTCTAAAAGAAGCAGGACAAGTGATCGAATAATCTACAATGGAGGAGTTGGGGACATCTCCTCTAATTTTTTACAATAGAAATCATATAGAAAAGGTTAAGAAACAGATGATATTGTCTATTATTTCTCAAGGATTTGTCTGGGCTATTTTAGGTCTGGGAATCTTTATGACATTTAGGATTTTGAACTTTCCAGATATGACGACAGAAGGTTCCTTCCCTCTTGGGGGAGCTGTTGCTGTCACTTTGATAACCAAAGGCGTGAACCCATTTTTAGCGACTCTTGTTGCTGTAGGAGCAGGTTGTTTGGCTGGAATGGCAGCAGGACTTCTTTATACAAAAGGGAAGATCCCGACCTTGCTCTCAGGGATTTTGGTGATGACTTCCTGTCACTCTATCATGCTCTTGATTATGGGACGTGCCAATTTAGGATTGCTTGGAACCAAGCAAATCCAGGATATTTTGCCTTTTGACTCGGATTTAAATCAACTCTTGACAGGTCTCATCTTTGTCAGTATTGTTATTGTTCTCATGCTCTTTTTCTTGGATACCAAACTAGGACAAGCCTATATTGCTACAGGTGACAATCCTGATATGGCTAGAAGTTTCGGGATTCATACTGGACGCATGGAGCTCATGGGCTTGGTCTTATCAAATGGTGTGATTGCCCTTGCAGGTGCTCTCATTGCCCAGCAAGAAGGTTATGCTGATGTATCTCGAGGAATCGGGGTTATCGTTGTGGGGCTTGCAAGTTTGATTATTGGGGAAGTTATTTTCAAGAGTTTGAGCCTGGCAGAGCGTCTGGTTGCCATCGTTGTGGGTTCTATCGCCTATCAATTCTTAGTGTGGGCTGTCATCGCGCTTGGCTTTAATACAAGTTACCTTCGTTTATACAGTGCCTTGATTTTGGCAGTCTGCCTCATGATTCCAACATTTAAGCAAACAATCTTGAAAGGAGCCAAATTAAGCAAATGACAGCAATTGTAGAATTAAAAAATGCAACCAAAATCGTTAAAAATGGCTTTGATGAAGAAAAGATTATTTTAAATGATGTTTCATTAGAAATTTTTGAACAGGATTTTATCACGATTTTAGGTGGAAATGGTGCTGGGAAATCAACCCTTTTTAACACTATTGCAGGAACCTTGTCATTAACCAGTGGAACCATCCGTATTTTGGGTGAAGATGTTACCAAGTTTTCACCAGAAAAGCGTGCTAAGTATCTGTCTCGTGTCTTCCAAGATCCAAAGATGGGGACAGCTCCTCGTATGACAGTGGCAGAGAATCTCTTGATTGCCAAGTTTCGTGGTGAAAAGCGTGGACTGTTTCCGCGACGTCTGGCTAGCTATAAGGATGAGTTTCAGCCAACCATTGAAAAAGTAGGGAATGGTCTTGAGAAACATTTGAATACACCGATTGAGTTCTTATCAGGTGGACAAAGACAGGCCTTGAGTCTCTTGATGGCAACCTTGAAGCGACCTGAATTACTCTTGCTAGATGAGCATACTGCAGCCCTTGATCCAAAGACAAGTGTCGCACTCATGGAGTTGACAGATGAATTTGTCAAGAAAGATCAGCTGACAGCCCTTATGATTACTCATCATATGGAAGATGCTCTCAAATATGGTAATCGTCTGATTGTCATGAAGGAAGGTCGTATAATTCAAGACCTCAATAATGAAGAAATCTAAGATGAAAATCTCAGACTACTATCAATTATTTGAATAGATGAACTTTATTTTCATTAAAAAATAGAGAAGAAAAACTTAGAAGCATTAAAGTGTTTCTGAGTTTTTTAACTTTCTTTTCTATCTAGAAAAATAAGGCAAAGAGAATTACGGAAAGCGTATGAAATGGTTTACTTTTTTTCAGAAATAAAGTATACTATATAAAGTAAACTATGATAACATGGAGGTATTGTGTATGGTTGACAAACAAGTCATTGAAGAAATCAAAAACAATGCCAACATTGTGGAAGTCATAGGAGATGTGATTTCTTTACAAAAGGCAGGACGGAACTATCTAGGGCTCTGTCCTTTTCATGGTGAAAAAACACCTTCTTTCAACGTTGTAGAGGATAAGCAGTTTTATCACTGTTTTGGTTGTGGTCGCTCAGGTGATGTCTTTAAATTCATTGAGGAGTACCAAGGGGTTCCCTTTATGGAGGCTGTCCAAATCTTAGGTCAGCGTGTTGGAATTGAGGTTGAAAAACCGCTTTATAGTGAACAAAAGCCAGTTTCTCCTCACCAAGCTCTTTATGATATGCACGAAGATGCTGCCAAATTTTACCATGCTATTCTCATGACAACGACCATGGGGGAAGAGGCTAGAAACTACCTTTATCAGCGTGGTTTGACAGATGAAGTGCTCAAGCATTTTCGGATTGGTTTGGCACCTCCAGAACGCAACTATCTCTATCAACGTTTGTCTGGTCAGTATCGTGAAGAAGATTTTCTAGATTCAGGGCTTTTTTATCTCTCGGATGCCAATCAATTTGTAGATACCTTTCACAATCGCATCATGTTTCCCCTAACAAATGACCAAGGAAAGGTTATTGCCTTCTCAGGTCGTATCTGGCAGAAAACGGATTCACAAACTTCTAAGTATAAAAATAGCCGATCGACTGCAATTTTTAACAAAAGTTACGAATTATATCATATGGATAGGGCAAAAAAATCTTCTGGAAAAGCCAGTGAGATTTATCTGATGGAAGGATTCATGGATGTCATTGCAGCTTATCGGGTTGGAATCGAAAACGCTGTCGCATCTATGGGAACAGCCTTGAGTCAAGAGCATGTTGAACATCTGAAAAGGTTAACCAAGAAGTTGGTGCTTGTTTACGATGGCGATAAGGCTGGACAAGCCGCGACATTGAAAGCATTGGATGAAATTGGTGATATGCCTGTGCAAATCGTCAGCATGCCTGATAACTTGGATCCAGATGAGTATCTACAAAAAAATGGACCAGAAGACTTGGCCTATCTATTAACGAAAACTCGTATTAGTCCGATTGAGTTTTACATTCACCAGTACAAGCCTGAAAACAGTGAAAATCTGCAAGCTCAGATTGAGTTTATTGAAAAAATAGCTCCTTTGATTGTTCAAGAAAAGTCTATCACTGCTCAAAACAGCTATATTCATATTTTAGCTGACAGTCTGGCATCCTTTGATTATGCCCAGATTGAGCAGATTGTTAATGAGAGTCGTCAGGCGCAAAGGCAGAATCGCATGGAAGGAATTTCCAGACCAACGCAAATCACTATGCCTGTTACCAAGCAGTTATCAGCTATTATGAGAGCAGAAGCCCATCTACTCTATCGGATGATGGAATCCCCTCTTGTTTTGAACGATTACCGTTTGCGAGAAGACTTTATATTTGACACACCTGAATTTCAGGTCTTATATGACTTGCTTTGGCCAGTATGGAAATCTTTCTCCAGAAGTTTTAGCAGAACAGACAGAGGAAGTTGAAAGAGCCTGGTATCAAGTTTTAGCTCAGGATTTGCCTGCTGAGATGTCGCCGCAGGAACTTAGTGAAGTAGAAATGACTCGAAACAAGGCCCTCTTGAATCAGGACAATATGAGAATCAAAAAGAAGGTGCAGGAAGCTAGCCATGTAGGAGATACAGACACAGCCCTAGAAGAATTGGAACGTTTAATTTCCCAAAAGAGAAGAATGGAGTAATAATGGCAACAAAACAAAAAGAAGTAACAACATTTGACGTACAAGTAGCAGAATTTATCCGTAATCATAAGCAAAAAGGGACAGCAACAGACGATGAAATTAATGCTAGTCTTGTCCTTCCTTTTACCTTGGACGCTGATGGGATTGAAGATCTCTTGCAACGGATTCAGGATGCAGGGATTTCGATCACAGATAACGAAGGAAATCCAAGTGCGCGTGTTCTTAGTGCTGAAGAAGAACCAGAACTCAGTGATGAGGACTTGATTGGTTCAACTTCGGCTAAGGTAAATGACCCTGTCCGTATGTACTTGAAAGAAATCGGGGTCGTTCCTCTCTTGACCAATGAAGAGGAAAAAGAATTGGCACTGGCTGTTGAAGCGGGTGACATCGAAGCTAAACAACGTCTTGCGGAAGCTAACCTTCGTTTGGTTGTTTCTATTGCTAAACGCTATGTCGGTCGTGGTATGCAGTTCCTTGACTTGATTCAAGAAGGGAACATGGGCTTGATGAAGGCGGTTGACAAGTTTGACTATTCTAAAGGGTTTAAGTTCTCAACTTATGCAACTTGGTGGATTCGTCAGGCTATCACTCGTGCTATTGCGGATCAAGCTCGTACCATCCGTATTCCAGTACACATGGTTGAAACCATCAATAAATTGGTTCGCGAACAGCGTAATCTCCTTCAAGAATTAGGACAAGATCCAACGCCAGAGCAAATCGCTGAACGTATGGATATGACACCTGATAAGGTTCGTGAAATCTTGAAGATTGCTCAAGAACCAGTATCTCTTGAAACACCAATCGGTGAAGAAGATGATAGTCATCTTGGAGACTTTATCGAAGATGAAGTGATTGAAAATCCAGTGGACTATACAACTCGTATCGTCTTGCGTGAGCAGTTGGATGAGGTCTTGGATACTCTTACAGACCGTGAAGAAAATGTTCTGCGTCTGCGTTTCGGACTAGATGATGGAAAAATGCGTACTCTTGAAGATGTAGGTAAAGTCTTTAACGTGACTCGCGAGCGTATCCGTCAGATTGAAGCCAAGGCTTTGAGAAAACTACGTCAACCAAGTCGCAGCAAACCGCTTCGTGATTTTATTGAAGACTAGGAGTGAGGAAAATTATGGCTTATACAGAAGAGCAAATTGAAAACATCAAAACACGAATTTTATCAGCCTTGGAAGAAGTTATCGACCCTGAGTTGGGAATCGATATTGTCAATCTTGGTTTGATTTATGAGATTCGTTTTGACGGCGACACAGGTCAAACAGAGATTGATATGACTTTGACCACTATGGGTTGTCCCCTAGCAGACCTTTTGACGGACCAGATTTATGATGCCATGACAGAGGTGCCAGAAGTAACTGATACTGAAGTTAAATTGGTTTGGTATCCAGCCTGGACCGTTGAAAAAATGAGTCGCTATGCACGCATTGCCCTAGGCATTAAGTAAACATATAATAGCATGTGAGAGATTATTGGAAAAGCGAGGAAATTTCCCCTCTTTTCCTCTAGTCTCTCCTTTCTTTTGCTGATTTTATTCAAAGAAAATGATATAATAGTAGCTATGGAAAAAAAGAAATTACGCATCAATATGTTGAGTTCAAGTGAGAAAGTAGCAGGACAAGGAGTTTCAGGTGCTTACCGTGAATTAGTTCGTCTTCTTCACCGTGATGCCAAGGACCAATTGATTGTTACAGAAAATCTTCCAATCGAGGCAGATGTGACTCACTTTCATACCATTGATTTCCCTTATTATTTATCTACATTCCAAAAGAAGCGCTCAGGGAGGAAAATTGGCTATGTACATTTCTTGCCTGATACACTTGAGGGGAGTTTGAAAATTCCATTTTTCTTAAAGGGAATTGTGAAACGCTATGTATTTTCTTTTTACAACCGGATGGAGCACTTGGTTGTTGTTAATCCTATGTTTATTGAGGATTTGGTGGTAGCTGGTATTCCACGTGAAAAAGTAACTTATATTCCTAATTTTGTCAATAAGGAGAAATGGCATCCCCTTCCACAAGAAGAGGTAGCGAGACTACGAACAGAGCTAGGTGTTAGTGACAATCAGTTTATCGTAGTAGGTGCTGGTCAAGTCCAGAAACGCAAAGGGATTGATGATTTTATCCGTCTGGCTGAGGAATTGCCTCAGATTACCTTTATCTGGGCGGGTGGTTTCTCTTTTGGTGGCATGACAGATGGTTATGAACGCTATAAGAAAATGATGGATAATCCACCTGAAAATTTGATGTTTCCAGGTATTGTGTCGCCAGAGCGAATGCGTGAATTGTATGCCCTAGCGGATCTTTTCTTGTTGCCTAGTTACAATGAGCTCTTTCCTATGACGATTTTAGAAGCTGCCAGTTGTGAAGCTCCTATTATGCTACGTGATTTGGATCTCTATAAGGTGATTTTAGAGGGAAATTATCGGGCGACAGCAGATAGAGAAGAGATGAAAGAGGCTATTTTAGAATATCAAGCAAATCCTGCTGCCTTAAAAGACCTCAAAGAAAAAGCTAAGAATATTTCCAGAGAGTATTCAGAAGAGCATCTGTTACAAATTTGGTTGGACTTTTATGAGAAACAAGCCACTTTAGGGAGAAAGTAAAAAGTGAGGTAATCTATGCGAATTGGTTTATTTACAGATACCTATTTTCCTCAGGTTTCTGGTGTTGCGACCAGTATTCGAACCTTGAAAACAGAACTTGAAAAGCAGGGACATGCTGTTTTTATCTTTACGACGACAGATAAGGATGTCAATCGCTACGAAGATTGGCAAATTATCCGCATTCCAAGTGTGCCTTTTTTTGCTTTTAAAGATCGTCGCTTTGCCTATAGAGGGTTTAGCAAGGCGCTTGAAATTGCCAAGCAGTATCAGCTAGATATTATCCATACTCAGACAGAATTTTCTCTAGGCTTGTTGGGGATTTGGATTGCGCGTGAACTGAAGATTCCCGTCATCCATACCTATCACACCCAGTATGAAGACTATGTGCATTATATTGCCAAGGGGATGTTGATTCGTCCTAGTATGGTCAAGTATCTGGTCAGAGGTTTCCTGCACGATGTGGATGGGGTTGTTTGCCCGAGTGAGATTGTCCGTGACTTGCTATCTGATTATAAGGTCAAGGTTGAAAAACGGGTCATTCCAACTGGGATTGAATTAGCTAAGTTTGAGCGTCCAGAAATCAAGCAAGAAAATCTGAAAGAACTGCGTAGTAAACTAGGGATTCAAGATGATGAAAAGATCTTGCTTAGCCTTTCCAGAATTTCCTATGAAAAAAATATTCAAGCAGTATTAGCAGCCTTTGCAGAAGTTCTGAAAGAGGAGGACAAGGTTAAACTGGTGGTAGCTGGGGATGGGCCTTATCTAGATGACCTCAAAGAGCAAGCTCAGAAACTAGAGATTCAAGACTCTGTTGTCTTTACAGGGATGATTGCTCCTAGTGAGACGGCTCTTTACTATAAGGCAGCGGATTTCTTCATTTCGGCATCGACAAGTGAAACCCAAGGTTTGACCTACTTGGAAAGCTTAGCTAGTGGGACGCCTGTCATTGCTCACGGAAATCCTTATCTGGACAATCTTATCAGTGATAAAATGTTTGGAACCTTGTATTACGGTGAACATGATCTAGCTGGAGCTATTTAGAAGCCCTGATTGCAACGCCAGATATGAATGAGCATACCTTATCAGAAAAATTGTATGAGATTTCAGCTGAGAATTTTGGAAAACGGGTTCATGAATTTTATCTGGATGCCATTATTTCAAATAATTTCGAGAAAGATTTGGCTAAAGATGATACGGTCAGCCAGCGTATCTTTAAGACAGTTTTGTATCTTCCGCAACAGGTGGTTGCTGTACCCGTAAAAGGCTCTAGACGCATGCTGAAGGCTTCAAAAACACAGTTGATCAGCATAAGAGATTATTGGAAAGACCATGAAGAATAGAAAGAGGACAAGCTATGAAAAAACAATTAATGAGAAGTGGTCATGATAAAAAGATTGCAGGTGTTTGTGCAGGAGTGGCCCATTATCTAGATATAGATCCAACTATCGTTCGAGTCGTTTGGGGTGTCCTTGCTTTCTGTTACGGAGCTGGGATTGTAGCCTATATCATTTTATGGATTATTGCACCAGTAGCAACTGACTATTGAAAACTAGCTAAATTCATGCTAAGATAATAGAAAATAGAATGTAACGAAGGAGATAAAAATGGCATTTGGAGATAATGGAAAACGTAAAAAAACCATGTTTGAGAAACTAACCTTGTTTATCGTAATTATCATGTTAGTAGTAAGTATTTTGGGTATTTTTGCAACTGCAATTGGTGCCCTCAGTAATCTATAAAATAGATTTAAGAAAATTTTGTGACTGGGATTTCCCAGCCCTTTTTTAAAGTGAGAAGAAAAAATGAGTATGTTTTTAGATACAGCTAAGATTAAGGTCAAGGCTGGTAATGGTGGCGATGGTATGGTTGCCTTTCGCCGTGAAAAATATGTCCCTAATGGCGGTCCTTGGGGTGGTGACGGTGGTCGTGGAGGAAATGTGGTCTTCGTTGTAGATGAAGGTTTGCGTACCCTCATGGATTTCCGCTACAATCGTCATTTCAAGGCTGATTCTGGTGAGAAAGGAATGACCAAAGGAATGCATGGTCGTGGTGCTGAGGACCTTAGAGTTCGAGTACCACAAGGTACGACTGTGCGTGATGCAGAGACTGGCAAGGTCTTGACAGATTTGATTGAACATGGTCAAGAATTTATCGTTGCTCACGGTGGTCGTGGTGGTCGTGGAAATATCCGCTTTGCAACACCAAAAAATCCTGCACCTGAAATCTCTGAAAATGGGGAACCAGGTCAGGAACGTGAGTTACAATTGGAACTAAAAATCTTGGCAGATGTCGGTTTAGTAGGATTCCCATCTGTTGGGAAATCAACACTTTTAAGTGTTATTACCTCAGCTAAACCTAAAATTGGTGCCTACCACTTTACGACCATTGTGCCAAATCTAGGAATGGTTCGTACCCAATCAGGCGAATCCTTTGCAGTAGCTGATTTACCAGGATTGATTGAAGGGGCTAGTCAGGGAGTCGGTCTAGGAACCCAGTTCCTCCGTCATATTGAGCGTACACGTGTCATCCTTCACATCATTGATATGTCAGCTAGCGAAGGACGTGATCCTTATGAGGATTATCTGGCTATTAACAAGGAATTGGAGTCTTATAACCTCCGTCTCATGGAGCGTCCACAGATTATTGTAGCTAATAAGATGGACATGCCTGAGAGTCAGGAAAATCTTGAAGAATTCAAGAAGAAATTGGCTGAAAACTACGATGAATTTGAAGAGTTGCCAGCTATCTTCCCAATATCTGGTTTGACCAAACAAGGTTTGGCAACGCTTTTGGATGCGACAGCTGAATTGTTATATAAGACACCAGAATTCTTGCTCTACGACGAGTCAGATATGGAAGAAGAAGCTTACTATGGATTTGACGAGGAAGAGAAAGCCTTTGAAATTAGTCGTGATGACGATGCGACATGGGTACTTTCTGGTGAAAAACTCATGAAACTCTTCAATATGACCAACTTTGATCGTGACGAATCAGTCATGAAATTTGCCCGTCAATTACGTGGTATGGGGGTTGATGAAGCTCTTCGTGCGCGTGGTGCTAAGGATGGGGATTTGGTCCGCATTGGTAAATTTGAATTTGAATTTGTAGACTAGGAGACTAGCATGGGAGATAAACCGATATCTTTCCGAGATGCGGATGGCAATTTTGTTTCAGCCGCAGACGTTTGGAATGAAAAGAAATTGGAAGAACTATTTAATCGTCTCAATCCAAATCGTGCCCTGAGATTGGCACGAACTAAAAATGAAAATCTATCACAGTAAAGAAGATAAAAAGTTCCGTGCCTCATTATCAGACACGGAGTTTTTTTTATTCACCAAAAAAGAATGGTGGTGTGAATTTTTTCAATTCTTCAAAACAACTTTGTGCAGCCTCTGCATCTTCACAGATGACCAGACAGACATCGTCCCCACAGAGCGTAGCGATAGCGTCAGGAAAACTCAAAGCATCAATGATAGAACCAAAGGATTGAGCCAAACCAGGAAGAGTTTTCAAAAGTACTTGATGTTGAACAGGATGCATCAGTACAAGAGCATCCTCCATATAAGTCTCCAAGCGTTTTTCCCATTTTGAGATGGAACCAGTATTTAGCACGTAGTAAGAATTATCTTCTTCACGTACTTTTGAGAGGTTCATACTTTTAATATCTCTCGAAAGTGTAGCTTGTGTAACTTGAATATCATTATCAGCAAGAAGAGCTTGTAGCTCAGCTTGAGTATGGATCTTGTTTTTGGTTACAAGAGCTCGTATGAGTTGGTGGCGGTGTTCAGATTTATTCATAAAAATTTACTCCTTGTACAAAGTACAGAAAGCGTGGACTGATCGAAATCGTCAGTCGAGTGGTAAGCGGTATTGTCACGTATGATGATTTTAAAGTCAGTAGTATAAAGAACTAGATGGAGGGCATCTCCCTCTTTTAACTTGTCACTAGTTGGGTAGAGATGAATTGGCTCTCTATCCGTTTATTTACATTAGTGTTCTCTACTAACAGTAAATCATTCAATTAGGGTAGCCTTTTGTCACGACTTGTTGTGAATTTATGTCAAATGGCAATTCACAGAGATTTTCCAACATGTGGTGTGGTAGCGTGTATGATAGAGGGTCACACATGTTGGTTAGGGGTGTTAGTATCATTTGTCCAAGGTTCAGTAGTGGGGGGAGAATAATCTGTTCTTTGGACAGGATTTGATACCAAGTTTTTGTTTCGTTAAACTATTCAAGTGGGGGTTATTGATTATAGGAAGGGAAATGGTCACGTAATTAAGCTTTCCCTGGAAAATTTCAATATTGAAAGTCTGATATTATACCTTTTGGCAAGGTAGGATAAGTGTAGACTGTTCAAGATCCACAGTCAGGTGGTAAGTGGTATTGTCACGTATGGTGATTTCAAAGTCAGTGGTATAGAGGACTAGACGGAGAGTGTCTCCTTCTTTTAACTTGTAAATAGTTGGTTGCAGTTCAAACTGGATATCCATCCATTCATCTGCATTAATATTCTCAACTATTAGCAAATCATTTCGATTTTGCAAATTGAGATAGCCCTTGGTTACGACTCGTTGTGCATCTGGTCTAAAATGGCAGTTCACAGAGATTTTCCAGCATATGATAGCGACCGTTGTCAATGGTTCTAGCACTTAAAACAGCTGGATAAGGCTGTAAGTATTTCTTTTGTCCAAGTTCTAGCAGTTGGGCTGATAAGAGCCCCTTGTTTGTACTGGACTTGATACGAAGATTGAGCTGTGCACGACCGTTCAGGTGGAAATCTTTGGTCACAGGAAGGTCAATAGTAATTTGATTGACTTTCCCTTGATAGAGTTCCGTATTGAAGGTCTGGTATGTTTTACCATAACGTTCAAAATCCTTATCTGAATACTGATTTTGAATAACCTGCTCTTCTTGACCAAGTGCGAAGGTTTCGAAGTTTTTCTTGCTCACCGAAGGTATCAAGTGATAACCAAGTCTGAGGAGCGGTATTGTCCTGCCAGATAACAGTCGGAAGCTGATAATCTGTTTCCTGTCCCAGTAATTTCTTTGTCAACAAAGCATTCATGGACTCACGGAAGTCAATGGACTGCCAGTTGTTCATATAAACATGGGCGCCATTATGGAAAAAAAGAGATGCTTATTGATGTGAGATGGAAGAGCGTGGAACATCTGGTAAACATGAAGTGGTTTGACATTCCAATCCTGAGAACCATGAGTAAAGACAACCTCTGCCTTTACTTTATGGGCATTGAGCAGATAATTGCGGTTATGCCAAAACTGATTGTAGTCGCCAGTCTTGCGATCCAGTTGTTCTTTTACTTTTTCTAAGTCAGCTTGGTGAGCCTCATTACCACGGATATAGTCACCAGCTAAGAGATTACGAGAGTAGGTTAACTCAGCAAGCGAGTCAAAATCCTCACCAGGATAACCACCTGGACTAGTTACTAAACCGTTTTCACGGTAGTAGTTGTACCATGAGGAAATACCCGCCTCGGCAATGATTACTTCTAAACCATCTACACCAGTAGTGGCAAGACCGTTTGACATGGTACCCTAGATAGGAAAGTCCAGTTGTGGTTACTTTTTCCGTTTGACCAGTCAGCCTTTGACTTGACGCTGGCGCGTGTGGTCAGTAAAGGCACGGCAACGACCATTGAGCCAATCGATGACATTTTTATAGGCCTCGATTTGCTGGTAGTCCCCGTTAGTCATGAAACCAGTAGAGTCTTTGGTACCAACACCTGAGACATAGAGATTAGCAAACCCTCGTGGAAGGAAGTAGTCGTTGAGACTATAGCTAGCGTTGATGTGCGTCAACTTTTCCTCAGCTTCTGACACAAGCTCAGCTTGACCTTGAGGTTGGACGAGATTTAGTTGAGGTTCCTCTAGCTCGATCTTGTGAGCAGGTTTAACCTCGATATCTCCCTCCATCTTGTAAAGAGCTTTGTCGCTCGCTTTATCATTTGTTCCCTGATGATAGGGACTGGTCGTCATGATAGCAGGTATTTGCCCGTCATAACGAGGACGAATAATGCTAACCTTGACTAGGTCTGGTAGCCCTTTTTGGTCAGTATCGACACGAGACTCAACGTAGACCACCTCTCGAATGGCATCATGGCTAGAAAAAGTAGCCAAGCTCTTGCCGTTAAAGTAGTGATAGTCATTATCTTCAGGGATAAGACCATCACTGACAAGTTGGTCGATAAGAGTGTTCCCTTTTTTAGTACGAGTACTGAGTAACTGATAGAGATTTTCAATCAAGTCACCGTATACAATAGGAAATCCAGTCTCTTTACGAAAAACATCACTGTCTTCGAAGTCAACCAAATAAGAAAAACCTAGGAGTTGAAAGGCTACAGTATAGAAAATATCTGCAGTCAACTCTCTTTCTGACTGACAAAAAGTCAGAAAGTCTGTTTCTTTATCAACTGCTAAGATGGAGAGTGGATAATTGATGTCTTGATAAGTAAAAAAGACACGACTTAGAAAAGCCTCTAACATCTTTTTATCTGCCATCTCAGATGGAAAATCAAATCCATACTTTTTAAATTCATATAAAATAGTATTTCTTGGAAGTGATAAATAGCTGAATTGATTAAAGCGCATAAAACCTCCTTATAAAAAATAATTAAGGTTATTATATCAAAAAAATAGGATAAATGGAACCATTAAGTAAGAAAGAAATTAATTCAATAATAATGAATATCGTTTATATGAAAAAAACAAGTACTATTCTATAGCTCGAAATAAGTTATCATAGTAACTAAGTTAAGTGAATATATCTTTCTAGTTTAAAAAGATATATTCACTTCTTGGGATAAAAAAAGTAAAAAAAATTATCGGAGCATTTGATTCTTTAAATGTATTTTTTTACTTTTTTTCCGTTCAAAAAAATTTTTACTTTAAGGATAAAAACAGAGATAGGAGTTATTGGTTTTTATCTTTCTTTTTTGAAAAATGGTATAATATAGTGAGAACGTGAGAAGGATAGAGGAGAAGTGTAAATTGATCGCACAACTAGATACAAAAAAACAGTTTATAGTTTTATGGAGAGCGTTATTTCGATAGACAAGTATGTGAGAGCAGCTAAAGACTATGGCTACACTCATCTGG
>BNJS01001941.1_pt1 | contig 69979 bp, 78 predicted proteins | sample 8540461 | NCBI WGS metagenome assembly BNJS01 (sample SAMD00202454, study PRJDB9452) | human saliva metagenome | isolation source: human saliva | place: Japan
CTCGGCACTGGGGATCCTGGAGCTCTCAGGGAAGGTGGAGCGCACCGCCACTGGTTGGAAACGGAACCACCGAAACCACTCACGTGGTCGGACCAGGGGACCTTCTCTCGGATGAGACGGGAGCACGATGAACATGTCTTGTCTCCCTACCTCTGCAACATATGAGTACCACACACCGGAGTGCCTGCGACTTCCCGGACCGCCCCGCAGCGGACAGTCTTCCGGAGGCAGTGACTCAAGGAGTCCACCAGATGCGACTAGGACGAGACGTTGACGTGGTCCCCCAAGGATAGTCGGCTGGTTGACGCACTCTTCGTCGTCCTCGCCGACAAAGGCTCCCACATGCGGCAGTGACTCCAGCATCCACAATCTGCTCATAGCGAAGTCGAAAACGTAGACGTCCTCCGGCCCCGAGCAAGGCGTCGTCCCGGCGGTGATCGCTGGTGTCCTCGTGCTGGTCCTGGCTGCCCGAGTCGTCGACGATGCTCTGCATTTTCTCTCATTCCCTTGACGACCTTGTTAGCCAAGTTGCGGGAGGTGAACTCGGCGATACTGCTCATAACGCCGTGCAGGAGCATGCCTCCGAGGGTGACACACCACATAACCAGATAGTGTCGCTCCTAGTCGTTTGTCGGTGGTGCCGGAGCATCGCTTTTGCCCCTTCATCAGCATGGGTTGCTTCGTCCTGCTTGGGTTCGGACGTCCGGCCGGTGAGTTGATGAGTGGGGTGCTGTCGGTGAAGTGACTGCCCTAGCGATGATTGAGCAGGCCTCAATCCAGGCCTCCTGCGAGACCGGAAGCCTGGTCTGGCAAACAGGCGCGAGTCTTCATGCCGCAGTATTATAGTTATGCCGCGGGAACTGAGAGGGCTATTTGTTGTAATGGAACTGGCTTTAATGTGAACCATTGAACGTCCCAGTAAGAATGCAGTATGAGGCTGACACAAGAGTATGAGAACTGCCGTCGACGAACCTAAAAGGTCGGCAAGTCCGGTGGGCTTCTCCTCGAAGGAAGACTGCGTGTCGACGACTTCTCCGATCACCTTCCGCTGAAATCTGACCATAATCGATTCCTGCGCCATGAAACCTGGTGTAGCCAATGAAATCCTATATGTATCCAAATATGAAATCGCACCGCACTGCTGTCGTATCACTGTCCATAAAATTATCTGCATCCTTTCGTGGACATGAACGAGGTTTCGCCGCTGTTACAGTGAAAGGCGCTGCAAGCAAATCGGCTCTCCAAATCAAGTTCGCCCGTAGTGGTTCCGCGATCGCCTAAGATAACCGTCATCCACAAGTTTTCGGCGAAGGCGGGCGTAGTCAGAACTAACGGCGGCACACATTTTAGATACTGTCGCCTCAGGGTATGAACGACCTGGCACAAACATTCCAATGATCTGTGAAAGTAATTCCGGCGACTCCAACTCTGAATCAGTGAGGTTGCGTCGGTCTTGTTGCCGAATCGACGATGTATTCACCCACGGCTCATCGCTGACGCTCAGAACACCATCCGCGCGTGTAAGTAGTTCTGATGCGAGCAGTCGACTTATCGCTCTACCTGCTTCCTTAATGGAAATCTTCGCCATATCTGCAACTGACGCAATACTCTGGGCTCCGAGGAGCACCGCAGCATAAGCTCGCCGGGAGCAGGCATCGCGCAGGACTGTGACTATGGCTGTAGATGGATCAGACTTTGTTGTAGTACGACCTGCAGTTAGAAGATCATTTCGAATCGGGATTTCTCCAAGTGCAAGCAGTTCTCGCTGAAGACTTCCGTTCCTGACTCCTTGCTCATTAATGGGTAACTTTCGAATTAAGCCAACGCCGCTCTGTCGGTACTTGTGTGATTCTGGGAGCGTGATCAACTCGAAGTCCTCACCAACGCGCGAGCTCAGTTCTTCCCATAGCGGGCTGCGAACCGTTTCAAGGACAGTTTGGAGGCTGCGATTCACAGTGGTAAGCATCGTGGGCTCGTGGAGAACGAGGTAGCCACCCGGACGAACTTTATCCCAGGTCTGCGCAACAAATCGAATGTCATATGCTGGTGTACCAGCGTCAATCCAAACAAGGTCGAGTGGGCCCCATGCCTTCCATGCATCGTCAGGAATGGTGAAGAAGTCCTGCTCGATGAACTTGACGGTATTTGGCTGAATACCGGCAGCCCGAAGTCGACTCCAAGCGAGTTCCGCGGAAGTTCCTTCGCCGCTGAAGTCGTCAATAGTGATCAGAAAAGGCTCGTAGCGTGACGGCACATTCGAGGGGTCCAGCAATGCAGTGCGTTCAGACCACTCGGGTGCATCAAGTGCACGTCGATCCTCCGCCCATGAAGATACAGCGTCTGCAAGGGCTCGCGCCAGCGCGATAGTACTGTCACCAGCGCCGATCTCGAGAACCTTCTGCGGACGATGCATCTGGACAAGGACGCTTAGCAATGTTGATGCGTTCTCCGTACCCATGCCGGGGCGAATTAGATTCATGGTTCTCCTACAAGACGGAGTATCCCTGCTTCAACGAGGGTCCGAAAAGAGTTGCTAAATGGTTCAACTACTGGGGATGGCGTCCACAACGAGTCAATAGTGTTCGCGGTGTCTGCGTTAACGCGAAGGAAACGTCCGGTGAGCAAGTTAGAAACGAACATTACGTCGCCCTTCCCGGCAGTAACTTTGACGAAGACCTCGCGGCGGATTCCCCAGAGAGGTACACTAAAATGTGGGAAAATTTCGAAAAGACCGTGACGGACGAGCGAAATCGCGACATCAGCAACGTCTGACACGCTTTCGTAGTCAGTCAACTGAGGTAGATCGGAGATTCTGGTCGGTGACTCGAGTGACGCAGCGACGTCCGTTGGAATCTCGATAAAACTCTTCGCCTTAGCGTTCACTGCTATTGTGACAGCAGATCCTCGGCGCGACAGAAGAGGAGGAAGCGTAGTCGCCGCAATGTGAGTATTCGACGACCATTGAACTATCGAATCAAGGGCTACCTCTGATGGTCACGTCGAATAGGCATCCAAAAGTAGCGGCGGGCTGGCGCGTTTTAACTCCGCCGGTCGATTTCCCTCGGGGTGCAAGCCGGCGGCCCATGCAGCAGTCTGCCGGAGGTACGCGCCAGTGTTCTCGAGAAAATTTGTGCGGATTGGATCACGTCTCATGCGCGACGAAGTATCATGATAGCGGTGCCCATTCCGATGGCGGCGCCGTCCTGGACATATGAGTCGATAATCTGTTCGACGCGAAGTCCAGCGCGTGCTGCAATCGGCATAATCGCAGATGGTGTCCACATTCGGTCGCGAAGATCGCACACGACACCCTCAATGTTTCCATCATCGTCCCAGCCGTACTGTACAAACGCAGAACGGTACATAATTAGTCGATTCGGATCATATTTGTGTGCCCACCAGATTAGAGCAGAGCGGACGGATGGCGAGCGAAAATGGCACAACTGTGCATCGCTTATCCATGAAAGCGAGTTGTTCTGGTGTTCCATCTGCGAATACAGCGATCATCACCTGTGATGTCTCGTCACGGAGCTGATTGTTTGCGGTGAGGAGGAGTTGCTCGAGCTTGCCATCATCAAGAACGAAGTTGACCGTTGCATCTCCGAAAGTGATGACATCGTAGTACCGAGCTCGGATGTCTTCGGGCAACGCAAAGATATCGCCGAGTCGTGCTTCCAGCTCGCTCGATCCCGTTCGTTCGATTTCGGCCTGGAATCGCTTGATTGCGATCCCTGCAATGTCGATTCCAACACTCTTTCCTAAGGATCGTTGCTCGGCAAGATGGAGGAGGAGTCGACCATCGCCGCACCCAAGATCGAACACCTCATCTCCGTCATCAACGATGCTCTCGGCGGCAGTGAAGTCCCATGTCACTCGGACGGTCGTTGCTTCATACTCGTCAAACAATGGCTCGTCAAAGTAGTATTAGCTTACTCGAAGTTTTGCGAACTCCGACCGCATAATCTTGTCTAACGGTGGCTGCAAATCGATGGTTTCCAATGTCAACTGGTTCTGTTCAAATCTGCTTGTTCCGGTAGTCATTTTCATCGCTTGCCTTCCTTGAGGGGTTGTTGTTTGCTGAGTCGGTTCAAGAATGCGCCGAACGTTCCCACAAAGGTAGCCAAAACACCAACAACAACTAGAGTGATGCCAGCTTGTTCGACGCGTATAAAAGCTGCACCGACGAAACCTGCAAAAACTGTGGTTTGCAGAATTAAAATATAGGCAGGCATCTGGAATGCTCGCTTTGCTGGATCAATTGTTTTAATCATGAATCCCGACATTAGTGTGTTCTGTACGCCGTTCGCAATGCCAATGCACGCCGCTGCCGCCACTAGTTGCCAAATAAACTGTGCTGCGCCTACTGCCGTGATGCCAAGACCGATCACAGCTGCTCCTACAGAGGCGCCAGCCGCTTCGCCAAGCTTTCCCGCGAGGCCAGCAAACAGTATGGGTCCTGCGACTAGTCCTGCGCTCAACACTGCGGCGATAACTCCGTACATTTCGGCGCTGAAACTGAGCTCATTTCTGACCCGTACGATGAGAGGACATTGAGCGTGCTAGTAACCAACACCGTGATGAGGAGGGGGAATACTGCACGACATATTCCCTTAGTCTGGAGTAGCCCTCGGATATCGGCAGCCCGGCGGCCATCATATCCGGATTCCTTACCAACTCCGACATCCACAAGTAGCGGCAGCGATATCGTGACGCACACGGCTGAGAGAATCATGAGTGCAGCCAACGTCAGGAGTCCTCGGATGCCAGATGACCATGCGAAGAGAGCGCTTCCGACGGGCGGGCCAACGACGTATCCGAGGTTGCGCATAGATTGAACTATCCGGTTTGCTCGGTCAACGCCCGTCTCATCCGTATTCAAAGCGGGAAGTGCGACCATTACTGCCGCCCATAGGATGGAGCCCAGGCACCCGAGCGCAGCGGCAACAGCCAGACACCAGAACAATGTGTTCGCTAGCGATGCAGCAGCAATGAGTGCTGCTTCGGTGATGAACACGGTGTCGATCACCCGCCGAGCGCCAAGTAGGACGATTGCATGAGGAGCAATCAAACCAGCCAAGAGCCCGCCGACGAGTCCGGCGGCAAGCAGTGCGGACACCTGTGTTGGTGCCGTTTGGTTTCCGTTTGCAAGGCGCAGTGCAAATGCAACTTGTGCTGCTTCGTCGCCAAAACTCCCGAGGAATAACGATGTACAAACTATGGTAGCGGCTAAAGGGGTTGTCTGCTGGCTCAGAGTGCACCCCATCGAGCCAGGGCGACGATGACTCGTAGCAACTGTTTGTCGGGCGGTGTTGTTCCTCTAGTGCTAAGCCATGAGATATCGATCTTCTCGCCTGCAGCAAGTTGGCTCAGGAGTTCGTCAATATCCCTGGAATATGGAAACGTTGCAACGTGTCCATTCGCAGCTACTAGTACTTCCTCGAGCCCTTCAAGTGGCATCCACTGCAATGTGCTTACTTCGGTGAGGGCTACTGACTCTTCTATTTCGTCGATGTCGACGAGTGGTCGACCGACGCCAAGGCGTGCGCTGGTGTCTGAAATCAACTGCGCGATGGCCATCCGACGTCGGAGGGTGCCATCGGTGAGTAGTGACCGCATTGTCAAGAGCAAAAAATTGTCATCGGCTCCGAGTGTCATAGGGCCGGAGGAATGTATGTCGTGGTGCGTGCGTGCTGGGGTTCGGAGGAGTGTACGTATGTAATCTGCGCTGGGCTTTGAGTCATTGCCCTCTTCCCAGAAGGTGACGTTCACGTTAATCGAAACGTCGTCCTTGCTCTCGGCAACATGGAAGTACTCTTGGGGGAAGTATGCCACTCTGTCAGATTTGTTTTGCAGTGCGGTACTGCTTGCTTTGTGACGATCATAGTCGGGAGACTTGGGGCCTTGGAGATCCTCGCGATCATCGGGCCATGTGAACATCGTTTTCCCATCGCGAAGCGTGAAGGCGACGTTGTGGGCAAAGTCGACGTGTACGCCGGTGTGAGTGGACGAGTATCTGCCGACGAAACAGTCGATGTTAACGCGTCCTCCGGGGTGGTGCCCGAGGGTATAGGCAAGATGATCCGCGAACGATTTCGCGCTGTCCCACATGGCCGGGCTCGCCGCGTGCAGGCCGAAGTAGGCAACGCTCCATTCGTCGTTGGCCATTGCCTGGTCGGCCCGCTTGGCGTATTCGTCGAGTGAAGCGTCTGATTCTTGAATCAAGAGATCTGTGCGGACGGTCGGCGTGCGGACTCCATTGATTGCGGACACGGTTTCGGAGTGACGGTTGATTGACCGAATCGCATCAGGGCATTTGTGGTACGCCAGTAGAGCATCGCGCACTTGGTTCTCGGTGAAGGGGCGGCTGGCGGTTACCTCGGCCGCTCGCTGCGCCCAGATGTCTGAAGCAAATTGGGGAGAGAACAGTTTGAGCATGAGATCCTCGCTGTCGGTCGAAAGAACCGGGAGGGGGCGACCGGGGGGGCGCCCCCTCCCGTAAGGGTGGGTGTCAGAGCTGTGCGTACTTGACGTTCGCCTGTGCTGGCTGGATCTCTTCGACGCGGAGTTCCTTGATTTCGTCCGTTCGGTCGAGAACGATGGTCATCATTACCTCCCTGATGGGTTGTCAGGGATTCGTCGGCGAAAATATGCTACGAAGTAGGGCTGGAGGCGTCAAGTGTTCGACGAGACTCATGAAGGATGCCCGCGAAGTGTCTTCGGTGCCTCATGTAGGACTGCCCGCGAAGCTCGTGGACCGTGGTGGGCTGTGGTGGGCTTGGGAAGTGGGTTGCCTGGCGCAGGCCAGGGTCGAGATCACGGGGAAGTACGCCAGGGTGTGTACGAGGGCGTCGAAGAAGGACAAGGGGCGGATACTTGATGAGGTCTGCGCAGTCACTGGCTTGGGTCGGGACAACGCGCGCCGACGCCTGGTGGCCGGAGCCAGGCGCCCACCGGGTCGCCGAAAGTCGGCGGAGCGCGCAGGGCTAGAGCCCGCAGGTACTCCTGCGACGCCTTGAAGGTGCTCCTGCGAGTGTGGGCCGCCGGCGGCGGGCGGTGCGGCAATATTCGTCAAGGAGTCCATGCCGCTGCTGCCAGGCCTGCTGGAGGCGAGCGGTGAGCTCGACGACGAGCCGCGCTACATCCCAGTCGTCAGAGACGAGCTGGTGGTCATGAGTGCGACCGACCATTGACCGCTACCTTGCCCCGGTGCGGGCTACCGAGCAGCTGCGGGGCAAGTCGACGACCAAGGCCGGTCCGTTGGCTTTCGCAGCTCCATCAGGATCCGTAAGGCCGGCGGGCGAGATCGAGGCTGAGCCTGGGTTCTTCGAGGTCCGTCGCCGTCGCCCACTGCGGGCCGACCCTCAAAGGAGAGTTCACCCGGACTGTGAACATGACAGACGTGCTCACGGGGTGGACCTTCACTCGCTCAATCCGAAACAACGCTGAGAAGCACATCATCTCCGCCCTGGACGCCGCCGTGGGATGCGTCCCGTTCCCCGTTTTGGGCACGGACTTCGTAGGCGGCTCAGAGTTCATCAACCACAGCGTGGTGCGCTGGGCCGGGGACTTGGACATCTACTCCCGCCCGCTCACGCCCCTACAGGAAGAACGACCGGGCCACCATTGAGTCGAGGAACAACCACCTGGTGTGCCGCTACGCCTTCTACTACCGCTACGACACCAGCGAGGAGCGCGAGGCCCTGGGGCAGCACCACTGCTGCGGCGTCGGTGCTATCTCACCTGGCTAGGCAGCTCATCTCCCTGCACGCTCAGCGGGCCGATGTCGCCGCCCAGGTTGAGACCCTGGTGCAGGCCCGCCCTCTTTACCAGGTCCTGACCTCCATGCTCGGGATCAGGGGTCCCGGCCGCCGCCGTCCTTGCTGGCCGAGACGCTGGGCAAGACCTCCAGTCACCGGAGCCCAGCTGGCCTCCTACTCCGGGCTCGCTCCTGTCACACGCCGCTCCGGCTCATCGATCCGCGGCGAGCACGTCTCCCACGGCGGCAACAAGAGGCTCAAGCGCGCCATGTTCCTGTCCGCCTTCGCCTCCCTGCGCTCCGACTCCGTCTCCCGGGCCTACTACCAGCGCAAACGAGACCAAGGCAAACCGCCTTGGGCCAGGCCGTCCTCGCCCTGGCCCACCGCCGCATCCTGACCCTGCACGCCATGACCCGCAACGGCGCACTCTACGACCCACAACCGGCCACGAAACTACCCGCCGCCGCTTGACACACCACATAGGGGCACCCCCCGGATCATCTAAGGACAGGGGCAAGACACCCGTACCCACAGCAGCCGGCCCAGCCCCGGACCACCCGGAACCGCTAACAAGGAAACGGGCGGCCGGTATCACCGATACCGACGACGTCCTGGAGCTGCTGGTGCCTTTGAACGCCGTCGACGCGGACGTGACCAAGGAGCAGGATCCCGGGCTGACCGGCGGCGGGCCCCTCGACGGTCTGGGCCCGGACGCCTCCCTTATCCAGCAGTCGAAGCCCCTCAATGAATCGACCTATCGCATATTGTCGATATGTGGGTTACGGTGCTGGTGGCAAGTCGCATCGCCGCGCTGGATACGGGAGTCGGCCGCTTGAGGTGGCCGACGGTCGGTGACAGCGGAAATAAGAGGTGAGGAGGGGGCGTGATGGTGCAGCATCTGAGTCGTGCTGTCGGTGGTCGGGTGAGAGGAGGAGCGATTGCGTGCGCAGTGCTCGCAGTGGGATGTTTGGCGCTCGGGGGAGTGTTCGTTCGGCTGAGTGAGGTCGGACCGATCGCCACCGGCGGCTTCCGGTCTCTGATCGCCGCCCCCATGCTGCTCCTGCTCGACACCGGGGTCGGACTGCGACGCAGGTCCCGAGCGCGGGAACGCATGCCCCTTCGTGACCATGTCACCATCGCCCTGGGCGGCGCCCTCCTGGCGATTGACCTGTGCCTGTGGAACATGTCGTTCTTCCACACCACGTTGGCTGAGTCCAACCTCCTGGCCAATCTTGTCCCCTTCGCCGCGGCGATCTACGGGTGGGTGCTCTTCAGTGAGGTTCCTGACGTCAGACTTGTTTCTCCGGCGATCCTGGCGATCGGGGGGCTGCTTCTCCTGACCCCGGTCGGTGTTCATACGGCCCCGGAGCACCTGCTAGGAAACGCGATGGCCTTGGCCACGGCATTCTTCTACACGGGATTTCTTGTTGTCGCCCAGGGGCTGCGAAAGAGGTATCCCGCGCCACGTATCATGGCACTACTCAGTCTGTGGTGCGCTGCGGTGTGTCTTGCGGTGGCGATACTGCGTGGGGAGAACCTGCTTCCGCGTTCCGCAGAGGGCTGGCTGCTGCTCGTCGTCCTGGCGTTGACCTCTCAGATACTCGGGCAGACCCTCATGGCGCACGCCATGCACTTCATGTCGCTGCAGCTCGGGTCGCTGTTCGCCCTGCTCCAGCCTGTGGCCGCGGCCGTCTACGCCTATATCCTCTTCTCCGAGACCTTGACGCTCCCTCAGCTCCTCGGTGTGGTGGTCCTCATCGCCAGCATCTACTGGGCCAAGCTCGTCCTCGGTACGTGATGCATCTCGGCGCCGGAACGTCGGTGTTCAGGACGAGTGATATGCTCGCCCGAACCTCGAGCCGCGGCACAGAGAGGGGGTGGGAGGGGCAATGCTGGAGGATGTGCAGAGTCATTCGGCAGGTCATTCGGATTCGGCGGACCTGGGCGTGATGGTCGACGCCCTCAAGGTTCTCGCTCATCCGGTGCGCCTCCGGATTCTTCAGTGGCTCCGAGATCCTCGGGCGGAGTTCCCTATTGAGCAGGGGATCGCGGATCCCGATGAGTACGGGGTCTGCATCAAGCAGATCACTGACAAGGTGGGGCTTGCTCAGTCGACCGTATCGGCCTTCATGCGAGCTTTGGAGCGTGAGGGGCTGGTGACCTCCACGCGTATTGGGAAATGGACCCATTACAAACGCGACGAGCAGCGTATCGCCGAGGTCCGCTCACAGGTCGCCACGTTGTTATAGCTGTCTCACCCATGTCATTCGCCAGCGAGGACCGTCATCAAGGGGGCCTGTCATGTCGAGGACGCGCGCTGATCTGCTCGCCTCATACCGTGGTTACCTGGCCCTACAGCGGGACCTGTCCGGGCACACCGTGCGCGCCTATCTCGTCGACATTAACGACCTGCTGAGCTTCCTCGGCGTCGGTGAGGGCGACGCCGAGCCCGTCGATGCCGCCCTGGCCCCCCTCGACCTGGCGGACCTGCGGGACTGGCTTGCCGCGATGGCCGCGAGCGGTCACTCGCGCGCCACCTTGGCCCGCCGCTCGGCCTCGGTGAGGACCTTCTCCTCCTGGGCCTTCGAGACGGGACTGCTCACCTCCGACGTCGCCGCGCGTCTGCGCGCGCCCCGCGTCGACAACCGCCTGCCCGGGGTGCTGACGCCCCAGCAGGCCTCGCAGCTGCTCACGACCGCCTCGGACCTCGCCTCGGACGGGCACGTCCTGGCCGTGCGTGACCTGGCCATCATCGAGACGCTCTACGCGACCGGAGTGCGGGTCTCCGAGCTCGTCGGCCTGGATGTCGCCGACCTCGACCACTCCCAACGGACCCTGCGAGTCCTGGGCAAGGGCCGTAAGGAACGGACCGTCCCCTACGGGCTGCCCGCCGCCAGGGCGCTGGAGGCGTGGCTGCATCGGCGCGGTGAGATCTGCGCCGTCGATGCGGGAGGCGCCCTCTTCCTCGGGGCCCGAGGGCGACGCATCGATCCCAGGGCGGTGCGCGACGTCGTCCACCGCCTGTGCACGGCCGCCCAGGTACCCGACTTGGGCGCGCACGGACTGCGGCACAGCACCGCCACCCACGTCCTGGGCGGGGGAGCGGACCTGCGCAGCGTCCAAGAGCTCCTCGGCCACTCCTCGCTGGCCACCACCCAGCGCTACACCCACGTCTCGGCTGAGCGCCTGCGCAGCGTCTACGAGCAGGCCTTCCCCCGAGCCTGAACGGAGCCCGCGTGGGGCCGCGTTCTCAGTGAAGGGGCTTGAGACGGATGACGGCCGGTTGCAGCAGCCGCAGCGGGTTGATGTACGTTTTGGGGCCGGTGCGCGCCCCCCCAGTGCAGGGCGCAGACCCCGTCCGAGCGGTGCCCCGGCAGCAGGGTGCCGATGACCTGCCCCGCAGCCACCGCGTCACCCGTGCTGACGGCCGGTTCGACCGGCTCATAGGTGGTGCGGATCCCGTCGGCGTGGTCGACGGATACTACGGGGCGCCCGGCCACCATGCCGGCGAAGGCGACCGTCCCCGCGGCGGCGCTTCGGATCTGAGTGCCCTCAGCGGCCGCAAGATCCACTCCCCGGTGCCCGCGTCCCCACACGACGGCGGGCGGGTCGAAGTCCTCCACCACGGTGGCCGGCGCGCCGGTCGGCCACTGGTAGTGGCCCCGCGGCCGCCGGGGGCCCGCAGATTGGTCCGTCAGTGCCGGGCCGGCGGTTCCCGTGCCGTTGATGAGCGGGGAGGAGGGGCTGAGGCTCGTTACGAGCGAGGCCGACGAGCTCAACCAGTGGGCGGCCCCGGCCGGCCCTGGCGCACTTTCCGTGAGATCGGGAAGTAACGGATCCTGGACCCGCGGAGGTGGAACCGTGGCCATGGCAGTGTCGGTGGCCGGGCCGGAAAGGGTGCTCATGCCCTGAGCCGGCGGCGTACCGGGCAGGGCGGTCAGCGCGCTGCAGGCGATCAGGGCCGTTGCCAGCGCCGCGAGGCAGTGGGGCGTGCGAGGATCTCGGAGGTGGCGGCTTTGCCGAGGCTGCTGTGGCTGCATGCCCTCAGAGTGCGCGCCGAGCGGTCCTCGGCGCCGGGGGCGTCGTCGGCCCTGTGGAAAGCCCCGTGAGGAAGCGGCCTGTGGTGACCGGGATGACTCCGAATACCACTGATTCGGCCTCGGCTGCTGGTCCAGTCCTGTGGTAGCCTCGCCCCCGCAGCATTCTGCGGATCGCTCCGGCGTCAGCGGGAGACGGGCCCGGAATGCTGACTTCGCGTGCCTGCACCCGAGTATCTCGGGACGTCCCTCCGGGCGACACGGTCGCGGTCCCGGTCATCACGGTTCGCCACGGTGAACGGGTGGCCGTGCGTCGCAGGCACCAGGCCCCATCCGCGCCGGCTCCCAGCCGGTCACCGGCTCCGGTGCGCGTTCGCAAGCGTGCGGAACCACGGGGAAGAACCCAGAAGAAGAACCCTGGGACGCGTCCGGGCGCAGCTCGGCCGTCCCCCGAATGATCGTGCGTCGAGCAACCTCTCGGCACACACGGAAGGACCGTCATGGCCGTCGTTACCATGCGCCAGCTCCTTGACAGCGGTGTCCACTTCGGGCACCAGACTCGTCGCTGGAACCCCAAGATGAAGCGCTTCATCCTCACCGAGCGCAACGGCATCTACATCATTGACCTCCAGCAGTCCATTGAGGGCATCAACACCGCCTACGACTTCGTCAAGGAGATCGTCGCTCGCGGCGGCAACATCCTGTTCGTCGGAACCAAGAAGCAGGCCCAGGCCGCCGTGGCCGAGCAGGCCCAGCGCGTCGGCATGCCCTACGTCAACCAGCGCTGGCTGGGCGGCATGCTCACCAACTTCTCCACCGTGCGCGCCCGCCTGGACCGTATGAAGGAGCTCGAGCAGATCGACTTCGACGACGTGGCCGGCTCCGGCCGCACCAAGAAGGAGCTGCTCATGATGCGCCGCGAGAAGGACAAGCTCCAGCGCACCCTGGGCGGTATCCGCGACATGAGCAAGCTCCCCGCGGCCGTGTGGGTCGTGGACACCAAGAAGGAGCACCTGGCCATCTCTGAGGCCCAGAAGCTCGGGATTCCGGTCATCGCCATCCTGGACACCAACTGCGACCCGGACGAGGCCACCTACGGCATCCCCGGCAACGACGACGCCATCCGCGCCGTCACCCTGCTGACCCGTGTCGTCGCCGACGCCACCGCCGAGGGCCTGCTGGCCCGCTCCGGCGGTCGCGCCCGCACCGGTGAGGAGGCCGAGGTCGCCCCCGCCGACGCCGAGCCGCTGCCCGAGTGGGAGGCCCAGCTCCTCGCCGGAGCCGAGGCCGACGCCCCGGCCGCTGAGGCTGCTGAGACCGCCGAGGCCTCCGCCGCCGAGCAGGCCTGAGCCCGCCTCAGCTCCTCGCTCACAGCGCGGCGTCCCCGCGCTGTGAGCACCTCTTCACTCGTCCTTTTTCACACGTCTATTAGTCACTGACTGACCAGGAGACATTCATGGCGAACTACACCACCGCTGACATCAAGGCGCTGCGCGAGAAGACCGGCGCGGGCATGCTCGACGTCAAGAAGGCCCTCGACGAGGCCAACGGCGACGCCGAGAAGGCCATCGAGATCATTCGCGTCAAGGGCCTCAAGGGCATTGCCAAGCGCGAGGGCCGCGCCGCCTCCGCCGGCCTCATCGCCGCCAAGGTCGTGGACTCCGGCAACGGCCAGGTCGGCGTCCTCGTCGAGATCAACGCCGAGACCGACTTCGTGGCCAAGAACCAGAAGTTCCTCGACTACGCCGAGCAGGTCCTCACCGCCGCCCTGGACTCCGGCGCCACCGACGCCGAGGCCCTGGCCGAGGTTGAGGTCGACGGCTCCACCGTCAAGGAGCTTACCGACGGCATGCAGGCCGTCATCGGCGAGAAGATCGTCGTGCGCCGTGTCGGCCGCCTCGAGGCCGACAAGATCGAGCTCTACCTGCACCGCACCAACCCCGACCTGCCCGCGCAGGTCGGCGTCCTGGTGGGCACCGACGCCAAGGCCGCCGAGGTGGCTCACGACGTCGCCATGCACATCGCCGCCTACTCCCCGGCCTACGCCACCCGCGAGGACGTCCCGGCCGAGGTCGTGGACAAGGAGCGCGCCATCGCCGAGGAGACCACCCGCGCCGAGGGCAAGCCCGAGAAGGCCATCCCCAAGATCGTCGAGGGTCGTCTCAACGGCTTCTTCAAGGAGAACGTCCTGGTCGACCAGGCCTTCGCCAAGGACCCCAAGACCACGGTCGGCAAGGTCGTTGAGGCCACCGGTGGTGAGCTGACCGGCTTCGTGCGCTTCCGCGTCGGCGCCTGATCCGCTCACTGATCGGGGCGGGGGCGCGAGCATCATGCTCGCGCCCCCGCCCCGTTTCGTTCGCCCTCACTCATCGGCATCCGTCAACAACAGCTTCTCGGGGTGCCTTCCTCGAGCACGCCCCATGAGTGGTCCTCATCCCTTGGTGCGGTTCCATGCACGTCTGGCCGCCAGGGTTGATGCTCATCGTGGCCCGGTGCCAGCCCGGACGGGGTAGGCTGTGCCAAGCCTGCCCACCGAACCCAGGAGACATAGCGCAATGAGTCATGAACCGGCTCGTGACGACCGCGTCGCCCACGGCACGCACCCCAGACGTGTTCTACTCAAGCTCTCCGGTGAGGTCTTCGGTGGCGGATCGATAGGTCTGGACCCCGACGTCGTCTCCGACGCCGCCCGCCAGATCGCCGAGGCCGTACGCGCCGGAGTCCAGGTCTCCGTCGTCGTCGGAGGCGGTAACTTCTTCCGCGGCGCCGAGCTCTCCTCGCGCGGCATGGACCGCGCCCGCGCCGACTACATGGGCATGCTGGGAACCGTCATGAACGCCCTTGCCCTTCAGGACTTCATTGAGAAGGCCGGGGTGCCCGCCCGCGTCCAGACCGCCATCGCCATGGGGCAGGTCGCCGAGTCCTACATCCCCCTGCGGGCCATCCGCCACATGGAGAAGAACCGCGTCGTCGTCTTCGGCGCCGGTGCTGGCCTGCCCTACTTCTCTACGGACACCGTCTCGGCCCAGCGCGCTCTGGAGACCCACTGCGATGAGTTGCTCGTGGGCAAGAACGGGGTCGACGGCGTCTACACCGCCGATCCCCGTAAGAACCCCGATGCCCGGCGCCTGGACCGGCTCACCTATGAGCGAGCCCTGGCCGACGGCCTCCAGGTGGTCGACGCCTCCGCCTTTGCCCTGTGCCGCGACAACGGCCTGACCATGCGCGTGTTCGGCATGGGGGAGCCCGGTAACATCACCCGAGCCCTGCTGGGTGAGAGAATCGGGACACTCGTCAGCTGCGACTGACCCGGCTGCGAGCTCCGACGGGCCGCCGAGGGCCCCTTCGAGCTCCGTGACCGCCCACGGCGCAGACGGCCGGCACACCCTCCCAACCCGCTGCCATCCCCGCGATGGCCGATCACTACCTGACGAACCCACGACCGCCCAGTAAAGGAAGCACCATGATCGACGACGTCATGCTCGAGGCCGAGGACAAGATGGACAAGGCCCTCCAGGCCGCCAAGAGCGAGCTGGCCACCATCCGCACCGGCCGCGCCAACCCCTCGATGTTCAACGGGATCGTCGTGGACTACTACGGCGCCCCCACCCCGCTCCAGCAGCTCGCCTCCCTGACGATCCCCGAGGCCCGCACCGTCCTGGTCAGCCCCTTCGACCGCTCCGCCATGAAGGACATCGTCACCGCCATCCGCGAGTCCGACCTCGGCGTCAACCCCACCGATGACGGCACCGTCATCCGCGTCACTCTGCCGGCACTGACCGAGGAGCGCCGCAAGGACTACGTCAAGCTCGCCCGCTCCCGCGCCGAGGACTCCCGCGTCCAGGTGCGCGGTATCCGCGGCAAGGCCAAGAAGGAGCTCGAGGCCATCAAGAAGGACGGTGAGGCCGGCGAGGACGACGTCAAGCGCGCCGAGCACGAGCTCGACGGCCTCACCAAGCGCTTCGTCGAGCAGATCGACGCCGCCCTGAGCGCCAAGGAGGCCGAGCTGCTCGAGGTCTGAGCCGCCTTCTCCCGGGAGCGGCCGCGCCACCGTCCGGCCTCCCGCCCTGTCCCGTCAACCCCTGTGAGCCCCGTGTCGCCTCTGCTGAACCCGCGCCCCACGCGCAACCACGACCCCCTGCCCGCCACCGGGCGGGCGGGACGCAACCTGCCCGCCGCCATCGGGGTGGCGGTCGTGCTCATCGCCGTGGTCCTGGGGTCCCTGGCCTTCTACAAGGTCATCTTCGTGGGCGTCGTCGTCCTGGCCGTGTGCGGGGCGCTGTGGGAGCTGGCGGCGGCCTTCGCCCGCAAGCGCATCCGCCTGCCCCTGGCGCCGCTGTGGCTGGGGACCCTGGGAATCTCCGTGTGCGCCTGGGAGGTGGGAGCGGAGGCGGCCTTCGGGGCCTACGTCGCCACCGTTGGCGCCTGCGTCCTGTGGAGCTTCATGGACCAGGCCGAGGCGGAGGTCGGCACCGTCCTGGAGCAGGCCGGCCACGACATCCCCCGCACCGAGGCCCACGACGAGGTCCGCCGCTCGCGCTCCAGCGCCGCGGCCGCCTCGGTCTTTGCCGCCACCTACCTGCCCTTCCTGGCAGGCTTCGCCGTCCTGCTCCTGGTACAGGAGCACGGAGTGGGAAAAGTCATGATGCTCATCGCCCTGGCGGCCGCCAACGACACCGGCGGGTGGATGGCCGGCATCACCTTCGGCCGTCACCCCCTGGCGCCCTCGGTGTCACCCAAGAAGTCCTGGGAGGGGCTCATGGGCTCCCTCATCGCAGCCGTCGCCACCGGTGCCGGCTGCGTCTGGGCCATCGGCGGCCCCTGGTGGGCCGGGGCCGCACTGGGCGCCTGCACCGTGGTCGTCTCCACCCTGGGCGACCTGGGGGAGTCCCTGCTCAAGCGGGACCTGGGACTCAAGGACATGGGCACGCTCCTGCCCGGGCACGGCGGAATCATGGACCGGCTCGACTCGATCCTCGTGGCCGCTCCACTTGTCTACGCCTTCACCCTCCTGGTGAAATAGGGACGGCATGCCGCACCCACCCCTATCGACCAGCCCGGCCCTCCCCAGCCCCGGGACACGAGGAGCACGAGCGTGAGTCCATCACGAGCACAGCAGCGCCCCCGGCGCCCGCAGCCCGTCAGCATCACCGGGCGGCCGCGTGACGGCCAAGTCCAGGTCATGCCCACCGACCAGCCCCCAGAGGGCGCCACCAGCCCCGACGCCAAACCGCGCCTGTCCTTCGCGGTGCCGGCGGCACGCGGCAAGGCCCCCCGCCACCTGGCCGACCTCGACCTGGCCGGGCGCAAGGCCGCCTGTAAGGACTCGGGCCTGCCCTCCTTCCGGGCCGACCAGCTCTCACGCCACTACTTCACGCACTTCACCCGCGACAGTGCGGACATGACCGACCTGCCCGCCGCCCAGCGCGAGCAGCTGTGCGCCGAGCTGCTGCCCGAGCTCATCACCCCGGTGCGCGCCCTGCGCGCCGACGGCGGGCGCACCATCAAGCACCTGTGGGAGCTGCACGACGGCGTACGCGTCGAGAGCGTCCTCATGCGCTACAAGGAGCGCACCACCCTGTGCGTCTCCTCCCAGGCCGGCTGCGGCATGGCCTGCCCCTTCTGCGCCACCGGCCAGATGGGCCTGACCCGCAACTGTCCACCGGGGAGATTGTGGAGCAGGTGCGCCACGCCGCTCAGGCCTCGGCCGCCGGGGAGCTGACCGGGGGACCGGCCCGCCTGTCCAACGTGGTCTTCATGGGCATGGGCGAGCCGATGGTCAACTACAAGAACGTCGTCGGCGCCCTCCACCGGCTCATCGACCCGGCCCCGGAGGGCTTCGGCCTGTCGGCGCGCGGCATCACCGTCTCCACCGTGGGACTCGTCCCTCTCATCCGCCGGCTCGCCGGCGAGGGGCTGCCGGTGACACTGGCCGTCTCCCTGCACGCCCCCGACGACGAGCTGCGCGACGAGCTCATCCCGGTCAACTCCAAGTGGAAGGTCGGCGAGCTGCTCGACGCCGCCCACGACTATTTCCTGGCCACCGGCCGGCGCGTGTCCATCGAGTACGCGCTCATCAAGGACATGAATGACCACGCCTGGCGCGCCCAGCTGCTCGCTGATGAGCTCAACCGCAGGGACACCGGATGGGCCCATGTCAACCCCATCCCGCTCAACCCCATTCCGGGCTCCATCTGGACCTGCTCGGAGGTTGCGGTTCAGGATATGTTCGTCGACACGCTCCGGCGTGCCGGAATTACCACGACAGTGCGAGACACTCGTGGCAGCGACATCGACGGTGCCTGCGGTCAGCTCGCGACCGAGGTACTCAACCAGGAGAGGGCCAAGACGACATGAGCGACATGTTCCCCAAGGCAGCGCTCCTGCGACCGGGCTACCGCCCCGAGCAGGTGGACCGCTACTTCGAGACGGCTCACGAGATCTACGACGCCGGTGAGCTCGACGAGATGGACTCCGAGGGCGTGCGCACCGTCGCCTTCGACGTCGTCCTGCGCGGCTACCAGCCCCAGGCCGTTGACGCGGCCCTGGACCGGCTTGAGGCCGCCTTCCTCCAGCGCCGTCGCGCGGCCTTCGTGGCCAAGAACGGCCGCCAGGCATGGATGGACCAGGTCACCCAGCTCGCCACCACCCTCTACCCGCGTCTGCTGCGCCCGGCCGGCGAGCGCTTCGCCCCGGCCTCCGGACAGGGCTACGACAAGACCGACGTCGATGCCCTCATGGACCGTATCGCCGGCTACTTCGACTCCGACACCACCCTGACCTCCAGCGAGGTGCGCGGAGCGGTCTTCCGCCGCGCCCGGGGGAACAAGGCCTACGGTGAGCCCAGCGTCGACCGTTACCTGGCGCGCGTCGTCGAGGTCCTCCTGTCCGTCGAGTGAGTCACGCCCGTCGAGCCCGTCCTGAGGAAACCCACCACCCCATGACCAGCCAGCAGCAGCGCCCTCCCACACCCCACAGCGACTGGTCCTCCTGGGATCCACCGGGTCGATCGGCACCCAGACGCTCGAGGTCCTCTCCCGCCTGGGGGAGCACGCCCCGCGAGTGGCCGCCCTGGCCGCCGGCGGATCGCGCCTGGAGCTCCTGGCCCGCCAGGCCATCACCTGGGAGGTTCCCGTCCTGGCCGTCACCGGCGGGGGAGAGGACCTCGCCGGCCGCCTGCGACAGGCCCTGAGAGCCGCAGCCGCCCAGGCCGGCCGCCCCGACCCGGTCACCACCATCCTCACCGGCCCCGACGCCGCCACCACGGCCGTCCAGGCCGCCGAGCTCGGGGCAGGTGACACGGTCGTCAACGGCATCACCGGCTCGGTGGGCCTGCTGCCCACACTGGCCGCCCTGGCCAGCGGAGCCCGCCTGGCCCTGGCCAACAAGGAGTCCCTCGTCGTCGGGGGCGCCCTGGTCCGCCAGGCGCTGACCCGACCCGGCCAGATCGTCCCCGTGGACTCCGAGCACTCCGCCATGGCCCAGGCCCTGGCCTGCGGCCGCCACGAGAAGGGACTGACCAGTCCCGTCCTCAGCGGACGCAGCGAGGTCAGGCGGCTGGTCCTGACCGCCTCCGGCGGCCCCTTCCGCGGGCGCAGCCGCGCCGAGCTCACCGGGATCAGTGCCGCCGCCGCCCTCAAGCACCCCACCTGGGACATGGGGCCGGTGGTGACCATCAACTCCTCGACCCTCATCAATAAGGGTCTCGAGCTCATCGAGGCTCACCTCCTGTTCGACGTGGCACCCGAGCGGATCGACGTCGTCGTCCACCCCCAGTCCGTCATCCACTCCATGGTGGAGTTCACCGACGGCGCCACCATCGCCCAGGCCTCCCCGCCCGACATGCGCCTGCCCATCGCCCTGGGCCTGACGTGGCCCGAGCGCCCTGACCTGTCGGGCCTGGTGGCTCCCAACGACTGGCGCGAACCGGTCAGCTGGACCTTCGAGCCGCTGGATGTCGCCGCCTTCCCCGCCGTCGACCTGGCCCGCAGCGCCGTGGCGGCCTCGGACACCCACCCGGCCGTGCTCAACGCTGCCAACGAGCAGGCCGTCGCCGCCTTCCTCACCGGTGGCCTGGAGTGGCTCGACATCGTCGAGATCGATGCGGCCGTCGTCGGGGAGCACGAGGGGCTGTCCGCTCCGGGCCTCGACGACGTCCTGGCCGTGGAGACCTGGGCACGCGCCCGCGCCGACGAGCTCATCGCGGCACGAAACGGAGGAACACACTCGTGAGCACCACCCTGGCCTACATCCTGGGCATCGTCATCCTCGTCATCGGGATCGGTGTCTCAGTGGCCCTTCACGAGCTCGGGCACATGATCCCCGCCAAGAAGTTCGGTGTGAAGGTACCCGAGTACTTCATCGGCTTCGGCCCCAAGATCTGGTCGTTCAAGCGCGGTGAGACTGAGTACGGCGTCAAGGCCATCTGGCTGGGCGGCTACGTCAAGCTCGTCGGCATGCTGCCACCGGCCAGGCCCGGCAGACCGGACCGCCGACGCAAGGACGGAAGCCTGGGTATGGTGGGCGAGGCGCGCGCCGAGGCCCTGGAGGAGATCCAGCCCGGAGAGGAGCACCGGGCCTTCTACCACCTCAGCGTCCCCAAGAAGCTCATCGTCATGGCCGGGGGAATCCTCACCAACCTGGTCCTGGGGATCGTGCTGCTGGCCGTGGCCGTCGGCGTGGTCGGCATCCCCGGACGCACGACGACGCTGTCGACCGTGGCGCCCTGCGTGTCGTCCGACATCGATGCGGGCGCCCCCTGCCAGGACTCCGACCCGGTCGGCCCCGCCAGCGCCGCCGGCATACGGGTCGGCGACAGGATCGTCTCCTGGGGCGGGGTGAAGGTCTCCACCTGGGAGGAGCTGCAGGCCCGGATCGCCGCCCAAGGCACCAGCCCCACCGAGGTCGTCATCGAGCGCGACGGAGCCGAGCGCACCGTGAGCGTCACCGCGGTCGAGGCCCAGCGCACCGTTCGCGACGCGCAGGGCGCCCCGGTCAAGGACGCCTCCGGGGCCGTGCGCACCCAGGCCCGCCCCTATGTCGGCATCTCCCCGTCGCTGGGAACCATTCCCCTGAGCCCCACCAAGATCCCCGGCGTCATCGGGCAGGCCATCGGTGGGACGGTCAAGGCCATCGCCACCCTTCCGGTGGGCCTCTATCACGCCGTTCAGGCGGCGCTGGGCGTGGAGCAGCGCAGCGCCGACAGCGGCGTCGTGGGCCTGGTAGGCATGGGACGCATGGCTGGAAACGCCACCAGCGGCGGTGTGGCCGGAGGCGGGGCGGTCCCCTGTCGATGCGGGTGAGCACCATGCTCATGCTGCTGGGCAGCCTCAACCTGGCGCTGTTCGCCTTCAACCTGGTGCCCCTGCTGCCACTGGACGGCGGGCACGTGCTCGGAGCCTGCTGGGAGGGCATCCGGCGCTCGATCGCCAAGGCGCAGGGCAAGCCCGATCCGGGCCCGGTGGACACGGCCAGGATGTTGCCCGTCGGTCAGGTCGTCTTCGGTCTGCTGATCGCCATGGCCCTGGTCCTGGTGTGGGTGGACATCGCCGCGCCGCTGTGAGGCCCGCCGGGCCGGGGAGGGCGTGAGCAAATCGGTACCGGCGGGAGCGATGCCACACACCTGAGGTGCAGGGCCGGGCAGGGCGGGTGACATACTGGACGGGTGACTGAAGCGATCGCTCTTGGCATCCCTACGATGCGTGCCCAGGCCCCGGTCCTGGCGGCGCGCCGACCCACCCGCAAGATCAAGGTCGGCAGCCTTAACGTCGGCGGAGACGCGCCCATCACCGTGCAGTCCATGACCACTACCAAGACGCACGACATCGGTGCCACGCTCCAGCAGATCGCCGAGCTGACGGCCGCGGGCTGCGACATCGTCCGCGTGGCCTGCCCCACCGACAAGGATGCCGAGGCGCTGCCGATCATCGCCAAGCAGTCCCGCATCCCCGTCATCGCGGATATCCACTTCAACCCCAAGTACGTCTTCGCCGCCATCGAGGCCGGCTGCGGCGCGGTGCGCGTCAACCCCGGCAACATCCGCAAGTTCGACGACCAGGTCGCCGACATCTGCAAGGCCGCCTCCGACGCCGGCGTCTCCCTGCGTATCGGCGTCAACGCCGGTTCCCTGGACAAGCGCCTGCTCAAGAAGTACGGGAAGGCCACCCCTGAGGCGCTCGTGGAGTCGGCCACCTGGGAGGCCGGACTGTTCGAGGAGAACGACTTCCACGACTTCAAGATCTCCGTCAAGCACCACGACGTCGTCACCATGGTGCAGGCCTACCGGCTCCTGTCCGAGGCCGGCCAGTGGCCCCTGCACCTGGGCGTGACCGAGGCCGGCCCCGCCTTCCAGGGCACCATCAAGTCCTGTGCCGCCTTCGGCACCCTGCTGGCTGAGGGCATCGGCGACACCATCCGGGTCTCGCTGTCCGCTCCTCCGGTCGAGGAGGTCAAGGTGGGCACCAAGCTGCTGGAGTTCATGGGGCTGCGCGAGCGCCAGCTCGAGATCGTCTCCTGTCCCTCCTGCGGGCGGGCTCAGGTGGATGTGTGGACCCTTGCCGAGGAGGTGGAGGCGGGACTCAAGAACATCACCGCACCGTTGCGCGTGGCCGTCATGGGCTGCGTCGTCAACGGCCCCGGCGAGGCCCGTGAGGCGGACCTGGGCTGCGCCTCGGGCAACGGCAAGGGGCAGATCTTCGTGCGTGGCCAGGTGATGGAGACCGTCCCGGAGGACCAGGTCGTTGAGACCCTCCTCAAGCACGCCGAGGCCATGGCCGCCGAGATGGCCGAGGAGCTCGGGGAGGAGGCCCTGGCCGGCACCGCTCCCATGGTCTCCGCCGCCGGTTGAGGACCGGTGAGGGCCGGGCGCCTCCAGCGCCGGCCCGGGCCTGACGGGTATGAGCTTCCTGCGGCACCGTGAGACGAGACGCGCTCAGCGTCACGCCGACCGCCTGACACCGGTTCCCTCCGACCAGGTGTCGGGAGTCATGTCGCTGTGCGCCCTGGAACCGGTCTGCGCCGTGAGCCTGGTCCAGCAGATGCAGCGCTGGAACCGCTGGGGGCGCGGAGACGTCGTCGCCCTGGGCGGACTGGCGCAGCCCGTCGCCGCGGCCTGGTCGGTCGGCTCCCTCATGCCCTTCGGTCTGGCAGGGCGCCCCGAGCACGGTCTGCGGGCGGCCGATGCCGGCGAGATCCGGGCGCTGGCCGAGCACTGCCGACCCCGCCTGTCCAGGCACGGCTCGGTCTGCGGGCCGGCCCGGGACGTTGAGGCGATCTGGGGGACGCTCAGCGAGCAGGGAGTGCGTTCCCGTCAGGAGCGCTGGAAGCAGCCGGTCCTGGTCGCACCTCGCCCGGCCGGGGGGCTGAGCGTCGGGCACCGGCCCCGTCACTCGTCCCTGTCCTGGGTGGGGCAGGCGGTCCGCCGGGCGCATCCCAGCGAGACGGAGATGGTTCTTCCGGCCTCGGTGGACATGTTCGTCGGTGAGCTCGGTTATGACCCCACGACCGATGGTTCCGGATACCGGCGTCACGTCGGCTGGCTCATTGAGCAGCGGCGCAGCTACGTCGTTCTCGACGACGGCGCAGGAGGTCCTGTCCAGCCCGGATCGCCCCGGGCGGTGGCCTTCAAGGCCGACGTCGGCGCCCTGTGGCACTCCCCGACAGGCGGCGTCGCCCAGCTCACCGGCGTGTGGACCCGCCCCGACCTGCGTGGGCGGGGAGTCGGGGCGGCAGCACTGGCCGGTGTGGTGGACGCCGTGCGCCGGGACCATGTCGGCGCCGACGGCGTCGTGAGCCTCTACGTCAACGACTACAACACCCCCGCCATGGCGCTCTACCGCTCCCTGGGCTTTGAGCAGGTGGGTCTGTTCGCCACCGTGCTCCTGTGAACGTTCCCGGTGGGACCGCAAGGACGATGCTGTTTTGTTACACGGCGCCTGCAAAGTCATGGTGAACAACATATGGAGTGTCTTGGGCTGCTCGCCTACGATCACCAATCGTGCGCAGTACTGATGATGTCGGCTCCGAGGACACGGAGCGTCAGAACAATATCGAGGTCTGGAATGACCTCGTATCACCCAGAGATTTGATCATCTGTCTCGTGATATCAGTGATATGCGTCATCGCGGCGGTGCTGTTCTCCGTTTATCTCGGAGGTAAGCCGCTGTTTTGGGGGCTGGGGGCCTCCACTATCGGATTTATCGCCTGCTGCTTCCTTGTGACTCCTAAACGTAAGGTCACTATTGTCGATGAGCTGAACGTCGGGGCGAGTGAAGGGGGAGACCAGTGACTGTGAGCCTTCTCCTCATGATGGTGGCCGCCATCCTGGCTGCCGTGGTCCTCTACAGCTTCATCGGTTTCATCCCCGGGACCGATGAGACCGGGGTGCTGGCCCCCGTCACTCTGGCGATCATCCTGGCTGGGGCACCACCGCACGTGGTGCTCGCCTTCTTCATATCCGCCGTGGTCACGCTCAACCTCATGAACGGGATCCCGACGGCGTTGGTGGGACTGCCCGGCGGAGTCATGTCCGCTCCGCTCATGGATCACGCCATGGTGCTGCGCAACAAGGGTCTGGCCTCAGACACGATCCGGAAGATGGCGGTGGGGTCGGCCATCGGAACCCTTATCTCCATTCCCCTGAGCTTCCTCCTTGCCGGTCTGCTGCTGCCCATGGCCGACTGGATCAAGTCCAACTCCGATATCGTCCTGGCTGCCGGAGCCGTGATTCTGGCCCTGCTCGGAAAGAACCGAATTCTCTCCCTGGTATCGATTCTTCCCATGGCACTCCTGTTCCAGGCGCTTCCGGCGCTCTACCGAGGACCGGGGATTATCCCTGAGAAGGCCAGTGTCAATACCTCCTTCTTCCTCGGGATCACCGTGGGGCCCATGCTCCTGACCCTCCTGGAGCTGCTCAACGCCAAGCGCCGGGAGGAGCTGCCGCACGGCAATCGCACCAAGGCCGAGCTGCTGCGATCCGGTTTCGAGCGACAGGCGTTGTGGCCGGGGCGGCTCATCACGAGGTCCGAGGGCTGGTGGAGTGCCGCCATGGCCGCCGTCTCTACCCCGCTGTTCATTCTCAGCCCGGTGGGCCTGACCTTCCTGCTGGGCGAGGCCTCCGTGGCCCGTCAGAAGGAGGACCGGGTGCCCCGCGCGCAGCGTGCAGTGACCGTCATGAGCGCCCTGACCCACTCGACCTACCTGGCCGGCGTCATCATTCCGCTGGTGGCGCTCGGGGTCCCGATCTCCGGCGTGTCCGTCGGCCCCGCCGGTCCGCTGTTCAATGCGGGCTCGGTCTACACCAAGCAGCACAACCTGCATCACCTGCTGGACCTGCCCGGATTCATCATTACCGTGACCATCGGGGCTCTTGCCGCGGTTGCGATCACGTACGTCATCGCCGTGCGCTGGTCCTCGCAGATCACCTACTTCGTCATGCGTCGCATTCCCCACGAGGCGGTGCTGGCGCTGTTCGTCGCCTTCGTCCTCCTGCTGGCCTACATCGACGCTGACCAGAAGGCAGGCCTGGCCAATGTCTTCGGGGTCCTGCTTGTGGGAATCGCGTGCGGGTCGCTCAACCGACTGGGCGTCTCCTACGGCGTCCAGTTCATGTCCCTCTACGCGGCTCCCGGCATCGTCAAGGCCCTGGCCGCTCTGGCCTGACCTCCTTCTCGCGGGATGCGGCGGAGGTTGGGGACCGGCCTCCGCCGCACGTCTGTTCCGATCGGCCACGCGAGACTCCGATGTTGAGTCCTGATACCAGCACTCTATGAGTCAGTCGGAGTAAAAGGCAGAGGGGTCGATCCCCCTTGACGGAAGCACCTGGTGACGGTTACTTATCGCTGCGGTGCGACAGACGGGTCAGGTCGACGCCGAGCAGACGGGCCCGCTCGGCGGTGCTCCCGGTGATGAGAACATCGGTGCGACGCAGCTGGGAGACATCGGCCGCTCCCAGCAGGGTCATGAGGATGCGCACGTGCTCGCTCCAGGTTCGCAGCTCTTGGCGCAGGGCTTCGGGGCCCCCCTTGACCAGGGTGCGCAGGACGTGCCCGGAGGCGCCGACGGCGCAGGCGCCCAGGGCCAGCGACCGGACGACGTCGAGCGGGTTGCGCACGCCGCCGGAGGCCAGTACCGGCAGGCTGACCGGCTCCGAGCCGCTCAGCGACTCCAGCAGGCACAGCGCCGTCGACTGGCCCCAGCCGACCAGGTAGGACAGGTCGCGCTGCGGTCGGCGCTCGTTCTCAATGGCGATGAAATCCGTGCCTCCGGCCCCGGCCACGTCGACGGCCGCGACTCCGGTGCGCGCCAGGGCCTCGATCGTCCTGCGTGAGAGCCCGAAGCCCACCTCCTTGACCACCACCGGGACGGGCACGGCCGCGACAATGGTGGCGACCGCCTCCTCCCAGCCGCTGAAATCGCGGTCGCCCTCGGGCATGACCAGCTCCTGGGCCGCGTTGAGGTGGATCTGCAGGGCGTTGGCCTCCAGCATCTCCACTGCCTGCAGTGCCTCCTGAGGGCTGACGGTCGGTCCGACATTGGCCAGGACGAAGGCGCCCGGGGCCCGGTGTCGGATGACGTGGAAGCCGTCCGCCCGCTCGGGGGCACGCAGGGCCACGTGCTGGGAACCGCAGGCGATCGCGACTCCCGCCTCAGCGGCCGCCTCGGCCAGACCGGCATTGATAGCCGCTGTTGCCTGCGTTCCGCCGGTCATGGCGTTGATGTAGAACGGGACCTCCCAGCGGCAGCCCAGGACGGTGGTGCCGATATCGACCTGCTCGGCGCTGACACCCGGCAGGCTGTGATGGATGAAGGAGACGTCGTCGAAGGCGCCGGCGCGGTCCTGACCGTGCAGACGCATCGCCAGCTCCAGGTGCTCGTCCTTACGGGAGGCCCGTTGCGAGGTGATGGGCTCGTGGCTCATGGGGTGACCTTAACGGGGGAGGCGGTCGAGAAATCAGCACGTGCCTCAGCGGCGTCGGCTGCGCAGGCAGCGGATGAGTCCTGGCTGTAGACCGACAGGTCCAGAGGGCGTATCCCGGCCGTCTCCCACGCGGCTCGCAGTGCAAACAGGTCCGTGGCCGGTGGGCACAGGGCGATTCCGCAGTCCCCGCCCCCGGCGCCCGAGCTCTTGGCCGTGGCCCCGTGGTCGAGCGCGATCTCGACCAGTCTCGCCAGCTCAGTGGTCTCGATGGTCCGGCCGCCGATCCGGCTGAGCCCGGCCAGAAGAGCCCTGTTGCGCGCGATCTGGCGCATGATCCGGGCGGCGTCATCATCCTCGATCGCGGTGATGAGACGAGCCAGGCAGTCCTGGCTGTCGCGCAGGAAGACGGTGTAGTCATCGGCCCCGTGGGATCGGGTCTGGACGTCGGCGACCAGGGCCGGGGTGGAGGCGGGCGCACCGGTCCAGCCCACCTGAAGCCGCAATGAGGGAGACGGCAGGCGGCGGACGCTCAGACCTGGCCAGTCCGCCTCCACGAGATCGCTCATGCCACCGGCCCCGGCTCGCTGCCGGGCTCGGCGCAGCCACGAGCGGTCGGGGGAGGTGTAGGCCACCCACCCGGTCATGGCGCTCGCGGCGATGTCTCCTCCTGAGCCGATCGGCTGGACCGTGTCACTGGCCAGCATCGCCAGCTTGTACACGGTCAGGTCGTCGGCGGCCAGCCCGTAGAAGACGGCGACGGCGCGCACCGTCGCCACCGTCACCGCCGATGATGAGCCCAGTCCCAGCTTGCGCCCGTCGTCCTCCTCCAGCTCGCTGGAGACACTCAGGTCGAAGGAGCGGGGCCGGCCGCCGCCCTGGGTCACCAGCGCCTCGACGACGCGGATCGCCGAGATCACGTAGTCGTCATCACCCCCGACAGCCTCAGCCTGGCCGTCCTGCGGGCGGTGGCGCCAGGGCCTGGAGCCGGTGTCGTAGAGCTGCGAGCGGATCGTGCCCGCGTACCCGCCGGCGGGGGAGCAGGGCGTGATGCGCACGGTGATGAATCGGTCGACGGCGACCAGGACCGCTCGGTGGCCGGGCTCGACGACGGCGTACTCTCCGGCGATGTAGAGCTTGCCCGGCGCCCTGGAGACGACATCGCCGCCGTGAGAGGTCAGGGGCATGGGCCCTCCTCGATACGCACCCCGCCGCCGGGACGCCTCACCGAGACGGTGGTGCCGCTCAGACGGTCCCGCAGCGCGGCGGCGACCTCCTCGGCGCGGGCGCCCTCGGTGAGGACCTTGACGTTGGGGCCGGCATCGATCGTTGCCCAGACGGGCAGCCCCTCCTCGCGCATGGCGCGGATCGCGTGCAGTGCCGCCACGGTCTGCGGCAGCCAGTAGATGATGCCCGGGCGGGCCGCGATCATCGTGGCGTGCATGCCCAGGGCGTTACCCTCGACGATCTCTCCGAGCCGCGCCAGGTCGCCCGCCCGGACCGCCTCCAGCGCCACCTGAAGGTCCCTCCCGCTGGCCTCGACCCAGGCGGGGAAGAGAGGGGAGGACGACATGGTGGCCCGCATGGCACGGGTCGAGCTGATGGGCTTGTAACGCTGCGAGAGCACGACGACGACCATTGCCAGGTCCATCTCGCAGGCGACCGGCTCGGCGTAGGAGGAGGCGTCGTCGTGGCCCGCGTTCCACAGGACCAGCCCGCCGAAGACGGAGCGGGTCGCCGAGCCCGAGCCGCGTCGGGCCAGTCTGGAGAGCTCCCGGTCATCGAGATCCATGCCGGCGGCCCGGGAGGCTGCCGCCGCAAGCGCCGCGAAGCCCGCCGCCGAGCTTGCCAGGCCGGCCGCCAGCGGGACCGAGGCCCGAGAGGTGACGGTTGCCGAGGCAGAGACGCCTGTGCGGGCGCGCACCAGGTCGAGGAACCGGGTCACTCGCCCCAGCTCCACGGCGCTGGGGGAGACCCCGTTGATCGTCACCGAGTCTGCGGCACTGTCCCCGCCGTCGAAGGAGACCGTCGTCGTCGTCCGGGTGCCGCCGAGGGTGAGGGACAGGCTCGAGGTGGCGGGGATCGCCTGTGCCTCATCGACCTTGCCCCAGTACTTGATGAGCGCGATGTTGGTATTCGCGCTGGCCGTCGCGGTCGCGATGGCGGACGGGGAGGAGCTGGCAGCGGCTCCAGGGGGTACGGCGGTCACTCGTCCACCTCGCTGATGCGCATCCGATAGCTCCATGTCTCCGGTGCGCCGGCCTGTTCCAGGGCGGCACGCACCCGGCGCGTGGCGGACTCGCCGGTGACCAGGGCGATGACGCAGCCGCCGAGTCCTCCGCCGGTGAGCTTGGCGCCCAGTGCCCCGGCGCTGCGGGCGGCCTCGGTGAGGTCATCGAGGATCGGCAGGCTCAGGCTGAGCTCGGTCAGCACCGCGTGCGCCTCATCCATGGCGACCCCGAGGGCCGGGGCGTCGGCCTGGTCCAGGGCCATGATCGCGTTCTGGGTGAGTGCTCCCAGTCGGTTGATACGCGGGCCGATGTTGTCAGGATCGTTCTCGTAGCGCCGGCGCAGGCCTCCAACGGCCTCTCGGGTGGAGCCGTGGATCCCGGAGTCGGCGACGATGAGGGAGGCGTTCTCAATGCGCTGGCTCAGGGGGCGCATCTGTCCGCCCTGGAACCGGATGGGGCACGGTGAGCAGGTGGCGGCGGCGTCCAGCCCCGAGGGCTTGCCGTGCGCGATCTGCTCAGCCATCTGCGTCAGCGCGAACAACTCATCGGAGCTGGCCTCTCGCCCGCAGGCGTCTAGGACAGCGCGAATGATCGCGCCGGCCGCCGCGGCCGACGAACCGAGCCCGCGCTCATGGGGGGAAGTCGCTGACGGTGGTGATCTCAAGGGCCTGGTCCAGGCACCCGGAGAACTCCCGGGCCACCTCGAAGGCTCGCGCCACGCTGGCGAACCGCGGTCCGGCCTGCGTCAGGGGGCCCGAGTAGTCCAGGCTGGTCAGCGTGGAGGGGCCCGAGGTCGGTCTCGCAGTGGCTCGCATCCGCAGGTCCTGAAGCGGTACGGCGACGGCGGGGTGGCCGTAGACCACGGAGTGCTCACCCAGAAGAATGGCCTTCGCCCACGTCTGGCCGTGTCCCTCACGCATGGAGGAGTGCCTGTCCATATGCTTCCTTGCCTGTGGCCCGCGAGCAGGGGCACGTGACGCGGGCCGAATTCAGGGATAAGAGGGTCGACGAACCCTCCGATGGGATGGAGCGTATCGGGCCCTTCTCGAGGGCCGCAAGTCGTCCCTGACCAGCGTCAAGGCCTCCGGTTCGCCCGGTGCGTCGTCGTTGGTCAGCCGGTCCTGAATCGCGTGATCTCGTACGGTCGGGCGGGCTCCGTTGGGGCCGTGGCGTCAGACCCCGTAGGATCGCCCTGTGCTGCACAGACTCTCCACCTCCTTCATCCGAACCCTGCGCGAGGACCCGGCCGACGCCGAGGTCGCCAGCCACCGCCTGCTCGTGCGCGCCTGCTACGTCCGCCGGGCCGCCCCCGGGGTCTACACCTGGCTGCCGCTGGGGCTGCGGACGCTGCGCAAGATCGAGGACATCGTGCGCCAGGAGATGGATGCCATGGGCGGCCAGGAGGTCCACTTCCCGGCCCTCCTGCCGGCCGAGCCCTACCAGGCCACCGGACGCTGGGACGACTACGGCCCCACCCTGTTCAAGCTCCGTGACCGCAAGGACGGGGACTACCTGCTGGCCCCCACCCACGAGGAGATGTTCACCCTCGCGGTCAAGGACCTCTACTCCTCCTACAAGGACCTGCCGGCCGTCATCTACCAGATCCAGACCAAGTACCGCGACGAGGCCCGCCCCCGCGCCGGCATCATCCGCGGCCGCGAGTTCGTCATGAAGGACTCCTACTCCTTCGACATCGACGACGCCGGCCTGGCCGCCGCCTACCAGGCCCACCGCGACACCTACGAGCGGATCTTCACCCGTTTGGGCCTGGACTACGTCATCGTCAACGCCATGGCCGGCGCCATGGGCGGATCCCACTCCGAGGAGTTCCTCCACCCCTGCGAGATCGGTGAGGACACCTTCGTGCGCTCCTCAAGCGGCTACGCAGCCAACGCCGAGGCGGTCACCACCGTGGTCCCCGAGGCCGTGGACGCCTCCGGGATCGGCCCGGCGCGCGTGGTCGACACCCCCGACACCCCCACCATCGACTCCCTGGTCGAGCTGTGCAACCGGGCCTACCCGCGCTCCGACGGGCGGGCCTGGACGGCTGCCGACACCCTCAAGAACGTCGTCGTCACCCTCATCCACCCCGGCGGCGAGCGCGAGCTGCTGGTCGTCGGCGTGCCCGGGGATCGCGACGTCGACATGAAGCGCCTGGAGGCCGCCGTCGCCCCCGCCGAGGTCGAGATGGCCGGCGACACCGACTTCGAGACCCACCCCGAGCTCGTGCGCGGCTACATCAGCCCCACCGCCATCGGCCCGAACTCCCCGCTGCGGCGTGTGGAGAAGCTCGAGGACGGCACCGAGGTCCTCACCGGCTCCGTGCGCTACCTCGTCGACCCCCGGATCGTGGAGGGAACCAGCTGGGTTACCGGTGCCAACACCTACAAGAAGCACGTCCTGGACCTGGTCATGGGGCGCGACTTCACCGCCGACGGCACCATCGAGGGCCGCCGAGGTCCGTGAGGGCGACCCGCCCCCGACGGCTCCGGCCCCCTCCACCTGGCCCGCGGTATCGAGATCAGCCACATCTTCGAGCTGGGACGCAAGTACTCCCAGGCCCTGGGACTGACCGTCCTGGACGAGAACGGCAAGGCCCGCGTAGTCACCATGGGCTCCTACGGCATCGGCGTCAGCCGCGTCATGGCCGCCCTGGCCGAGGCCAACCACGACGACAAGGGGCTGACCTGGCCCGTCCAGATCGCCCCCTACCACGTGCAGGTCCTGGCCACCGGCAAGGACCAGGCCGTCTTCGACGTCGCCGAGCAGATCGCCTCATCCCTGGATGCCGACGGCGTCGAGGTCCTCTACGACGACCGCCGCAAGGTCTCCGCCGGCGTGAAGTTCGCCGACGCCGAGCTCCTCGGCCTGCCCTATACGCTGGTCGTCGGCCGGGATCTGGCCAAGGAGGGGACCGTGGAGATCCGCGACCGCCGCACCGGCGAGCGCCGCTCCGTGTCCGCCGACACCGCCGCAGCCGAGCTCAGTACCACCGTCCGCGCCGCCCTGGAGGCTGCCCGTCACTGAACGGCACGGCCGCTCAGTCCTCCAGCCAGCGCCTGGTGCGGCGCAGGTCGACTCGCCCGGTGGGGCCACCGTTGCTGAGGCAGGACAGGAGCGCTGCCGCGTCATCGGCATCGGCAACTAGGTGAAGCCGGCACGGACCCACCCGTGTGGACCAGGAGTGGACGAAGGCCTCAATATCGGCTCGTGAGCGGGCCAGGGCCGTCGGAACCGCAAGGTGAACACTGTCATCGTGGTTCCATGCCCCCAGCGCCAGCAGCCTTCCCAGGAGACGCCGCAGCCCGTTCAGAGGCCGCTCGGCCGTGCCCTGCGCCAATGTTGCGGTAGTGGCCTCGAGGATGAAACGGGGACGGCGCCCCGGGGAGCTCAGGAGCTCGGTGAGGATGTCGGCGAACCGAGCGCTCTGACGGGTCCCCACCCCGTCCAGGCCGATCAGCACCCGCGGACGAGATTCGCCGACCGAATCGGTGGGACTCTCGCGAACCACGAGGTCGGGGCGGGGCCCGTCAGAGGAGTACCGTCCGCAGTGAGGTCGTATCGCGACAGGGCGACATCGAGAACGGCGCGAGCCGCAGCGCTCCAGAAGGCCGTGGGTGATCCCCGGCGCAGCAGACCCGGGGCACTCGTGATCTCGACCGCCTCCAGCGCTCGGCCATGGCCGCGTCGTGACACCCGGTGCGCTGTGGGTGCTTGAGCGAGCCATCGCCGCGACTCGACCCGACGATCGAGGCCTGCCAGGGTGGCGGAGTTGAGGGCATCAATATCCTCCGGGGCGGCGCCGTCACCCAGTTTGTCGAGAAGGCGGCGCTGGACCGGTGCCAGTATGGCGTCGAGGCCCGTCTCGACGACAGGAGTGCCATAAGGCTCGTCGGAGGCCGAGACTGGGGAGGCCTCAGGGTCATCGATCCGAACCAGTGACCACAGGTGCTCGGCCTTGCGACGCAGTCGGTTCAGGTCCGGGGCCGAGCGCAGGCGGGGATGGCTTGGCAGGAGGCAGGTGACGGACCAGTTGTGAGCGACCTTGTCGCCCCAGCCAGGGTCCAGACGCATCGTGCGGCCGCGCAGCTGCTGCGTTGAGGCCGAGGTCGTCGCCGCCGTGAGATCGATGAGCGTGTTGACGGCGGGGCAGTCCCAGCCCTCGCCGAGAAGCCCCCGGGTGCCCACGACGAGCCGTATCTCCCCGGCAGTGACCAGCTCACTGACGGCCAGGACGAGCCCGGCGCTGCCAACTCCCTGCCCGGTGACCGAGAGCATCCAGCCGTCATCGGTGGCGGGGAGTGCGAGACGGGTGCTCCGACGCAGCCGATCCAGTAGCGAGGTATCACCGCTGGCCAGGCTCAGGCGAGAGCCGGTCAGCAGCACCGGGTGCAAGGAGCGAAGATCCGCATCACTGAGCAGCGTACTCATACAACGCACCGCGCCTCCCGCAGGGCCGGGGTGTGGCCCCGGGACCAGGACGTCAAGCGCTCGGTGAGGAGCCGAGTGCTCGGCCGCATCGGTGACAACCACTGCCCGCAGCCGATCACCGACGGAGTCGAGCTCGTGACTCAGGATGTCGATGACAGCCGTGTCCTTGGCCCTGGAGACGGCAGTGATGGTATCCACCGGGGATCGTCCCGCCCGGATACCGGAATCGGTCAGGTACAGCCCGAAACCTCTCAGCAGCTCGCGTGTGGACTCCCAGTCCCGCCGGCGCTCCGGCACTGCCAGGAGCCGGTCATGAGCGTACCGCCCCAGGAGCCTGAGCTCATCGTCAAGATCGAGCAGGTCGAGCTCGGGCAGGAGCGGGACAACTCGGGTGCTCAGAGCCGTGCCCCGGTAGCTGCCTGTCCTGCGCAGCAGCGCTGCTGCGGTCGCCGCCAGCAGCGGGTCGGCGTCGAAACCCGCGACGATCCGACGCACCAGTTCGTCCTCCTCAAGAGGCTTCGATGTCGCGGAGACATGGTCGTCATCCGGCCCACTAGTACGAGGCAGTGGCCCCGACTCGCTCCCGTCACCTGGAGCCGTGGACGACATGGGCGGGGCGACGACCTCAAGCAGGTAGTCGATGCCGTCGGGGCTCAGCAGCAGCTCGCCCACCCGGTGATGGAGCTCCTCTCCGGCGGTAGCCAGGAACTCCGTCTCCTCCGGGGACGGGAGCGTGAACCAGGCCAGTTGACGGCAGGGGGCGAGGTGACCGGCGCGGATGACGGCCGGAACCGGAACCTCAGCGTCGACGTCGCCCAGGAGCGCACGATAACGGCGGGCCGACCGGTCCTCACCCGAGGGCTCAGTGGCCGTCAGGCCGATGAGCGTGGGGGACAGGCCGACCCGTTTCAGACGCCGTACGAGGTAGTGGACGACGACGGCCCAGTGGGCCTTGAGGTGGTGGCACTCGTCGAGGACGATGGTGGCGACTCCCGCCGTGACGAGTGCGTCCAGGCGTGCCCGGGCACCGGGCCCCAGAATCGAGTCGATGGCATCGTCGTCGAGCTCATCGACCTGACGGCGGATGGTGGCAGTGCGTGAACGGAGTCCACGGGTGTAGGCCCGAGGATTATCGGCCTCCAGCCGCTTCAGCCATGCCTCGGCGCTCACGGCGCTTCGTCCGCCGGCCGTGAGCTCGGTGACCCAGTGTGAGCGGGCCGCGTTGCTCCAGGCAGGGGAGGAGCCGATGACGGCCAGGGACTGATAGGTCAGCACCGTCAGGTCCGCGGCTTCTGCAGCCTGCTCTGGACGTGCGCTCGGCAGGTGGGTGCCGACCGAACCAGTGACCGACGGGGATCCGAAGGAGGAGGTGAAGAGCTTCTGCGCTTGATGGATCCACTGGGCCCCGATGACCGTGGTGGGTACGAGGACGAGCGCACGACGGCCGTTGCGCACGGCCAGATCCAGCCCCATGAGGGTCTTACCCGCTCCCGGTGGTGCGAGCAGGTGAAGCGTGGCTCCGTCGTCGGGATGGAGCCGGTCAAGGAGACTCTGCTGGTAGTCGCGTAACGGCACTCGACGTGTCCACCGGCGCAGCGGGCGCTGCGCAGTGGGGGCGGCTGCGCTCGTCATGTCTCACCTCGGGGCTGCGTCGCCCTGGAGGTCGGCCAGGCGCTCCTCGGTCTCCTGCTGCTGGGTCACGTGCTCGTGGGCCGGGTTGAAGACGTTGTCGATGGGACCCAGGAGGGCGCCACGGGGGTCGCGCTTGCGGCGCCGCCAGTAGATCCAGCCGCGGCGTTCCATCCACAACAAGAGCTGGTCCACGGCCGCCAGGGCGGCGATGGCGGCCACGGCCGTCACAAGAAGATGCATGTCAGGCGGCGTAGCCGGGCAGGGAGGAGAAATCCGCGCCCCAGGCGGTGGCGCGCTGGGCGGCGTCGACCGCACCGGTGACGGCCGCTTCGCGGGCCGGGCTGGAGGCCTTGGCGGAACCGGCCTCCTGCACCTCTGCCGACACGACGTTGGACCACACCTGCCGGGCCCAGAGCACCTGGGTGCTCACGCTGGGGTCTGTGGACTCACTCGGTGCGGCGTAGGCGCCCAACCGTTTGTCCTCGGAGCCTGCAGCCACCGCGGCGTTGACCACGGAGGTGGCGGCCTTGGCGTCAGCGACCGCCCGAGTGCGCTGGGAGTCGTCACTGCGCGCCGCAAGCTCCTCCATGGCGTAGCGGGCCGCGTCGTAGGAGCTCAGCAGACCGGAGCTGATCTTGGAGCCCTGCGCCACCTCCACCCGTGACTTGTCCGCTGAGCTCGGCGGCTGGAAGAGATCATGCTGGAGACTCCAGGCCACCGTCAGCGAGGTGAAGAGCCGGGCGTCCTGCTCCGAGGCGGCGGCGATCGCCGCCCGACGGGCCAGCGTCGATCCATCGGCCAGGGCCGCGGCCAGGTCCTGTGCGGAGGCACCCGCCGAGGCCGACGGCACCGGAGCCACCGTGGGGTAGGCGGAGGGCACCTGTGAGGGCCAGGGCTGCCATACCCCGCCCAAGGTCTCGAGCTGGGCGTCAGCCGTCTGCTTGACCCCCTCGGCCAGGGCCGCGGTCGTGGCATCCCCGCTGCCGGCCTGTGCGACCACACCGGCAGTGGAGGAGATGAGCGCGGCCTGCCTGGCCAGGCCATCTCGAGCCGTCTCCGCCGCTGAGGCTGACGGCAGGGACGCCGGGGAGCCCTTCCCCAGGCGCAGCCCGCAACCGCTCAGCGTCGCGGTCAGAGCCGTTCCCACCGCGAGCACCGCGGTACGGCGCGTCAAGCCGTGACCTGCCGCACCGGTGCCGCCACTGGTACGGGGCCTGACGCCGACCTGGTCACGATAGGGCGGCTGAGAGCCGTTCGACTGAGTGGGCAGGGGAGGGCGGCGAGTGTTCACCGGGGAATCCTCCCACAGACGGCAGTAGCATGATCCCGACCTCGACCACCTCGACCATGTTGACTATGTTGACCACGTCCATCCGGGCCCTCGGCCCGGGCCAGTACGGGAGGAAGAACGACCATGGCAGCCTCTGATCAGCGCAAGGATCCGCGACAGCGCGCTGACGCGCTGGCCCGCAGTCTCGCCGATCTGCTCTCTCCGATCGTCAACGACGCCGGGCTTTATCTTGAGAGCGTGGAGACCACCCGGGCGGGAAAGTACTCGGTCGTGCGCGTCTTCGTGGACCTGCTGGATGGTCCCGGAGACCTCGATCTCGACGCCCTGGGGCCCGTGACCGCGGCCATCTCCCAGGCCCTCGACGAGGCCGACCCCGTCAAGGGTCAGTACACCCTCGAGGTCTCCACCCCCGGAGCCGAGCGGGAGCTGACCACCCTGCGTCACTTCCGGCGTGCCGTTGGTCATAGTGCCCGGGTGCGCACGGCCGACGACGAGCTCACCGGCGTCGTCACCGCGGCCGAGGAGGACGACGAGGCCAGTGACCACAACGGTGGCATGGTCGGGATCGAGGTCGACGGCGTCGAGCACCGCATCGCGCTGGGGGACATCACCGAGGCGAGGATGGTGCTGGCCGGGCTCTAGAGCCGGGCAACAGGCCGAAGATCCATCAGATGCTCCCCGCGGATAGTCACCGGGAATAATGTGTGTCCTGATAACTGATAGGTTGACGTGCCGGCCCGGACAGACGTGATGGACCATCCGACCCGTCACGGGCTACCGTCAACGGGAGCCCAGTGCAGACCCGCTCAGCGGACCAGAGAGGACCCAAGGACCCATGGACATCAATATGCCGGAGCTGCGAGGCGCTGCCGACGAGCTCGGTATTGACCTGGACAACCTGCTGCCCGCTATCGAGGACGCCATCCTGGGGGCCTACTCCAAGGTGTCCCGGGGCCATCCGTGGTGCCCACGTCGAGATTGACCGTCGCACCGGGCACATGAGCGTCCTGGCCCCGGAGGTCGACGAGGAGGACCAGCCCACGGGGGAGTACTTCGACGACACCCCCGATGACTTCGGTCGCATCGCCCAGGCCACTGCCCGCAGCGTCATCGTCCAGCGCATCCAGGACCGCCGCGACTTCGAGGTCCTGGGCGCCTTCAAGGACAAGACCGGCGAGCTGATCTCCGGCACCGTGGAGCAGGGGCGCGACCCCCGTATCGTCTACGTGCGCCTGGACGAGGAGCACGAGGGCATCATGCCTCCTCATGAGCAGGTCCCCGGCGAGCGCTACCGCCACGGAGACCGCGTGCGCGCCTACGTCACCGACGTCTCGCGCGGCACCCGGGGGGCTCAGATCATCCTGTCGCGCACCCACCCGGGTCTGGTTCGCAAGCTCTTCGAGCGCGAGGTTCCCGAGCTCTCCTCCGGTGACGTCGAGATCGTCTCCGTCGCCCGGGAGGCCGGCCACCGCACCAAGATGGCTGTGCGCTCCAAGGTGCGCGGCGTCAACGCCAAGGGAGCCTGCATCGGCCCCATGGGACAGCGGGTGCGCGCGGTCATGACCGAGCTCGGTGGAGAGAAGATCGACATCGTGGACTACTCCGAGGATCCGGCCCGCTTCATCGCCAACGCCCTGTCCCCGGCCCGCGTGGCCGCAGTGGGCGTCATCGACGCCGAGGAACGCACCGCGCGCGCCATCGTCCCCGACTTCCAGCTCTCCCTGGCCATCGGCAAGGAGGGGCAGAACGCCCGTCTGGCCGCGCGCCTGACCGGCTGGAAGATCGACATCCACGCTGATGCCGAGTCCGGTGAGATCACCCCCCGGCCAGGGCTCCCAGTCCGACGACGTGACAGGTCCCTCAGAGCTGGGCGACTGAACCGCCCTGCGGGGCGATGTAGACTTTCCGGCGGACCTTTGCGGGTCCTGCGCCGGGATTCCCCGGTTGCGGTACCCGCGTCAGCGGTTGCAGAGCAGCGGAAGGACGCCGACGGACGGTGGTCACCATCCCCCACGTGCCCGAGCGCACCTGCATCGGCTGTCGACAAAAGGCCCCGCGGCAGCAGCTGCTGCGTCTCGTCCTGACGCCGAGCGGTGAGCTCGACGTCGATGCCCGGGCCGTCAGACCCGGGCGCGGCGCCTGGATCCACCCGGATCCGGTGTGCCTCGACCTCACTGAGCGACGACGCGCCGCTTCACGTGCTCTGCGCACCGGTGGACCACTGGATGTGGCCCGGGTGCGCGGGTTCCTGGAGCGGAGGCTGGTCAACGACGGCGAGGTCCCCGCCGCCCGACCGGGTGAGCGGACCACCGATAGCGAAGGCGGGTAGGAAGCCGATGGGCACCCGATGAGTACCCAGCGATGAGCTGCCTCTAGAAGCACCCACCCCTGTCCGGGGTGGGAAACCGGACAGGAGAAAAGTGGCTAAACCACGCGTTCATGAGCTTGCGAAAGAGCTCGACCCCACTGGCAAGAAGGTCACCTCGAAGGTGATCCTGGCCTGGCTCAAGGACCAGGGAGAGTTCGTCAAGGCGGCCTCCTCCGCTGTTGAACCTCCCGTCGCTCGCCGGGTTCGCGAGCACTTTGCCGCCCAGGTGCAGGAGGCGCCGGCGGACACCCAGGCCGACAAGCCTGCCAAGACTGCCTCTCAGGCCCCCAAGCCCTCCAAGAGTGCCCCCAAGCCGGGAGCTCAGGCCGCCAAGCCCGGTCCCGCCGGGGCTCAGGACCAGGCCCCGAGCCCCGCCGTCAAGCCGGCCGCTCCCAAGCCCTCCAAGAGTGCCCCCAAGCCAGGTGCTCAGGCCGCCAAGCCGAGTGACGGAGCCCAGGCCCCGAGTGCCGCCAAGCCGGCGCCCCAGCGGGGAGCCGCGGGCGAGGCGCCCAAGGCCCCCAAGCCCGGAGCCGGAGCTCCCAAGCCTGCAGCCACCTCTGGCACCCCTGACGCCCGGCGCGCGCCTGCAACGCCCCGACCCCGGGGCCCCGCCCCAGCGCGCCGCGCCCCGGCAACAATCCCTTCGCCACCTCCCAGGGATGCCCCGTCAGGGGTGGTCAGACAGGCCGAGGAGGTCAGCGCTCAGGCCAGTCGCGCTCTGGCGCGCCGCGCCCCGGCAACAATCCCTTCGCCACCTCCCAGGGCATGCCCCGTCCGGGTGGCTCCGGTGGTCCACGTCCCCAGGGCGGTCCGCGTCCTGGTGGCCCCCGTCCTCAGGGCGGTCCACGGCCTCAGGGAGCCGGCCGCTCCGGTGCTCCGCGTCCGGGCGGTCCGCGTCCCAACCCGGGCATGATGCCCGGCCAGTCCTCCATCGGGCGCCCCGGCGCTCCGGCGCGTGGCGGCGCCGGCGGCGGTGGCCGCGGCTCGCGTCCCGGCGGCGGCGGTGGCCGCGGGCGTCCCGGCGGCGGCTTCGGCGGACCCCGCGGTGGCCGCGGTGGTCGCGGTTCCACCCAAGGCGCCTTCGGACGCGGTGGCGGCGCCCCGCGGGGACGCAAGTCCAAGCGGGCCAAGCGCCAGGAGTTCGAGCAGCAGAGCGCGCCGTCGATCGGCGGTGTCATCGTCCCTCGCGGCGACGGCTCCACCCCGGTGCGCGTGCGCCAGGGGGCCACGCTCACGGACCTGGCCGAGAAGATCAACGCCAACCCCGCGGCCCTGGTGACCGTCCTGTTCCACCTCGGTGAGATGGCCACGGCCACCCAGTCCCTCGACGAGGACACCTTCGCCCTCCTGGGCGCCGAGCTGGGCTACAACGTCCAGATCGTCTCGCCCGAGGACGAGGACCGCGAGCTCCTGGAGTCCTTCGACATCGACCTCGACCCCGACGAGGACGACGCCAACCTCGTGCCCCGGCCCCCGGTGGTCACGGTCATGGGACACGTCGACCACGGTAAGACCAAGCTGCTGGACGCCATCCGCTCCACCGACGTCGTCGCCGGTGAGGCCGGGGGTATCACCCAGTCCATCGGTGCCTACCAGGTCCGCGTCAACCTGAACGACGAGGAGCGCCCGATCACCTTCATCGACACCCCCGGTCACGAGGCCTTCACGGCCATGCGTGCCCGCGGTGCCGAGGTGACCGACATCGCCATCCTCGTCGTGGCCGCCGACGACGGTGTCATGCCTCAGACCGTTGAGGCCCTCAACCACGCCCAGGCGGCCAACGTGCCGATCGTCGTGGCGGTCAACAAGATCGACAAGGAGGGCGCCAACCCGGACAAGATCCGCGGCCAGCTCACCGAGTACGGTCTGGTCCCCGAGGAGTACGGCGGCGAGACGATGTTCGTGGACATCTCCGCCAAGCAACGTCTCCACATCGACGAGCTCCTCGAGGCCGTCCTGCTGACTGCGGACGCCGCCCTGGACCTGCGGGCCAACCCGGACACCGAGGCCCGCGGCGTGACCATCGAGGCCAAGCTCGACAAGGGTCGCGGCGCGGTGAGCACCATTCTGGTCGAGCGCGGCACGCTGCGGGTCGGCGACCCGATCGTGGCCGGAAGCGCCTACGGGCGCGTGCGCGCCATGTTCAACGAGCACGGGAGAACCTCACCGAGGCCGGCCCCGCCCGCCCGGCCCTGGTTCTGGGACTGACGAACGTGCCCAGCGCCGGTGACTCCTTCATCGTCGCCCCCGACGACCGCACGGCCCGCCAGATCGCCGACAAGCGTGAGGCTGCTGAGCGCGCCGCCCTGCTGGCCAAGCGCCGCAAGCGGGTCTCCCTGGAGAACCTCACTGACGTCCTCAAGGAGGGCAAGGTCGACACCCTCAACCTCATCCTCAAGGGCGACAGCTCGGGTGCGGTCGAGGCCCTGGAGGACTCCCTGCTCAAGATCGACGTCGGCGAGGAGGTCGCCCTGCGCGTCATCCACCGCGGCGTGGGTGCCATCACGCAGAACGACGTCAACCTGGCCACGGTGGACTCCGCCGTCATCATCGGCTTCAATGTCCGGCCCGCCGAGCGCGTCTCGGAGATCGCCGACCGCGAGGGCGTCGACATGAAGTTCTACTCGGTCATCTACAACGCGATCGAGGACGTCGAGGCCGCCATGAAGGGCATGCTCAAGCCCGTCTACGAGGAGGTCGAGCTCGGCACCGCCGAGATTCGGCAGATCTTCCGCTCCTCGAAGTTCGGCTCCATCGCCGGCTCCATCGTCCGCTCGGGCATCATCAAGCGGGGGGCCAAGGCCCGCCTGGTGCGCGACGGCGTCGTCATCAACGGAGAGCTGTCCATCGAAACGCTGCGCCGCGAGAAGGACGACGTCACCGAGGTCCGCGAGGGCTACGAGTGCGGTATCAACCTGGGCTTCAAGGACCTCGCCGAGGGCGACGTCATCGAGACCTGGGAGATGCGCGAGAAGCCTCGCGACTGAGAACGACAGCGTTCATCAACGGTGGCCGGCCGCCCCGCACTGGGGTGGCCGGCCACCGTTGTCAGACGGACGCTCATCATCTTGCCCGCGAGAACGTGCGTGGGCGAGATGATGCCGTCAGATGCGCGCGTTGACGTCCTGGTAACCGGAGTCTTCGCGGGTGCCGCCCATGCCGTCACCGACCTCGCTGTAGTGACGGATCAACGTCACCGACCGGACCCACTTGATCATCTTGTACCCGTGGCTCGTCTCGCAGCGCAGGCGCAGCGGAGCACCGAACATGCCCGACAGCGGCTCGTCATTGCGGCCCCAGGCCAGGATCGTGTCATCCTCGAGGGCCATGTCCAGAGGCAGGCACGTGTAGTACGGCTCGACCGGACGCCCATCGTGCATGTGCTGGGCCATGCCGAAGGACTCGAACATCACCCATCCGGCCTCAGGATCGATCTGACCGACCTGCGCGAGCAGATCCCGCACGCGGATCCCCGTCCACTTGGCGATCCCCGTCCAACCCTGCATGCAGGTGTGCATGGTGATCTGGGACTGGCTGGAGATCGCCTTGAGCTCCGCCAGGGAGAAGGACGCCGGAGCTGAGACCATGCCACCCACCTCGAGGCGGAAGTCGGCGAAGTCATTCGCCGCCAGCTCCTGGTACTCCGGGGACTCCTCCCGTGAGGGGGTACGGGTGTTGACCCAGTGGAACCTGGAGATGTCCTTCTCCGTCCACGGCCTCTTGACGGCCTGCTGCGACCTGAAGCGGTCCACTGTGACGCGGCGGATCCCCCGCGTGGCGTCCCACAGAATCCGCTGGCTGCGGCGGGTGTCCGTCAGCGTCCAGTAGGACATGGCGATCCACAGCGCCACCACGACGATGATCGTCGCGATCACGGTGACGTAGGCCTGACCCACCCGGTTGGGGTCGTAGTAGCCGAAGACGATGTGGGTGAGGTTGTGAGGAGCGTGCACAATGAACACCAGGCCCACGTGAACGACGGCGAAGCCCAGGTAGGCGAACATGCCGATCAGGTGCAGGGAGCGGGCGGCCTGGCGGCCACCGAACATCTTGGCGTACCAGGGGAAGCGGCCCACGACGGCGGGGAGACATGACCGGCCCCGTGATGATCATCAGCGGAGCGGCGATGAAGACGATGAAGAAGTACCCCAGCTGCTGGAGGCTGTCGTAGGGGTGAAGTCGCACAAGGATGGAGTGCGCAGGTGTGCGTAGGTCAGCAGGGAGTCCCAGGCGTCGGGCAGGATTCGCCACGTGGTGGGAACCAGGCGGTGCCACGCTCCGGTGCCCGCGAGGAGGGCGACGTAGATGACGCCGTTGAGCAGCCAGAAGCTGGTGGCCACCCCGTGCCAGGCGCGCCCCAGCCCGATCTTGGCTCGGCCGGGCAGGGACAGCAGGGGGGAGAGGTCGCGCTGATCATCCCGGGCGGTGAAGGCCCCCTCCTCGAGGGGCACCTTGTCCTTGGTGAACCGGAGCCACTCGGAGCCGGGCTCGCACTGGTCCTTGAAGTAGAAGCGGGGATGAGAGGCGATGATCTCGATACCGGAGCGGATGAGGACGCCCATGAGGAGGAAGTTGATGAAGTGGGTGACGCGCAACCACAGTGGGAAGGTCTCAGTGTCGACACACTGTTGGGCGACGTCGTTGACGGTCTGTGCGGCTAGGGGCAGGAGGGACATCGTCGTGCCTTACAAACGGGGTGACAATCTTTCCGTATAAACGATTGTACTGCTGTTTCTCGGTTTTATGTAGGGGATGGTGACAAGGTGTCGCGATCGGGGTGTCGGCGCAGCGGAGGTGGAGTTAAGTCAGCCTTCCTTAAATAGGAAACACAATAGTGACTAAAATAGGTAACGTCCTGGCTGCCGTGTCGTTCCACGCGTTGAATATCAATGGAGAGAATCTGAGGAAATGGAACCGATCAGCCGTTATATCGACGGGGAAGTCCTGGATTGTTCCCCCACGACGCTCTGTGGGGCTTGTACGGTGGCTGTGACGACGCGGAAGACGTCCGCCGTCTTCTGAGATACACGGAGGTAATCTCATGTCATCCGCTGCCACGACTGAGGGGGCGGTCTCCCGACGCGCTCGCCTCATCGGCAAGGGGTGGATCCAGGGTGTCGCCCTGGTCATGCTCTTCGGATTCACTGTCATGGGCCTGCTGGCCTACCGCACCTACACCAATTCCATGCCTCAGCCGCAGAAGGTGGTCACCGAGAGCGGTGAGACCCTCTTCACGACGCAGGACATCACCGAAGGGCAGAAGCTCTTCCAGGCCAGAGGCCTCATGGAGTACGGCTCCATCCTGGGCCACGGCGGCTATCTCGGTCCCGACTTCACCGCCGAGTACCTTCGCATGGAGGCCACGAGCGTCAAGAACCAGCTCGCCGCCCAAGGGGCCGCTGACCCGGCGGCCGCCACCAAGGAGATGATGCGGACCAACCGCTACGACTCCTCCACGGGAACCCTGGTGTGGACCGATGAGCAGGTCAAGGCCTACAACGAGGCCGTCAACCACTACACCAAGATGTTTGGGCCCGACGCCCACAGCCACGGCCTCAAGCCGGATCTCATCACCGACCCCGTCCAGGTCAAACAGGTGACGGCCTTCTTCGGCTGGACCGCCTGGGGATCGTCTGCACAGCGCCCGGGCCACGACTACTCGTACACGAACAACTGGCCCGCTGAGTCCCTGGTCGGCAACGCACCCACCGGTGACCTCATGATCTGGTCGGTCCTGTCGCTGATCGTCCTCATCGGTGGAACCGGGGTCATGTTCGCCATCTACGGCCGCTGGAGTCAGAAGATCGGCTGGCACTCCGAGGAGGCCCCGGCCCTGTCCTTCCGTCAACCCGAGGACGTCGGGCTGACCAAGTCGCAGCGGGTGGTGGCTTGGTACGTCTTCACCATCACCGCCCTCTTCCTCGTCCAGACACTGCTGGGAGCCCTCGCCGAGCACTACCGGGCCGACGTTCTGTCCTTCTTCGGATTCGACCTGGGCCGACTTCTGCCCTTCTCCCTGGCCCGCACCTGGCACGTCCAGCTCTCCTTGTTCTGGACCGCCATCGGTCTGCTCGCGGCCGGCCTGTTCCTGACCCCGTTCATCGCCAGGCGCGACCCAAGAAGCAGCACGTGCTGGTGTGGACCCTGTTCATCGCGGCCACGGTCGTCGTCGTCCTGTCCTGCTTGGCGGAGGGGGCCAGCCAACACGGCCTGAGCTGGGCCAAGGGGCCGCTGTTCGCCCAGCAGTGGGAGTACCTCGATCTTCCCTTCGTCTTCCAGGTGCTGCTGACCCTGGCCCTGTTCGTCTGGGTGTTCATCATCTGGCGCGCCATGCGCTCGCGCCTGCGCAACGAGCACGTGGCCAACATGCCCTGGCTGTTCATGTTCGCGGCCCTGGCGATCCCCGCCTTCTACGCCGTGGGGATGATGGCGCGCACCGGAACCCACGTGACCGTCGCCGAGTTCTGGCGCTTCTGGGTGGTGCACCTGTGGGTCGAGGACTTCCTCGAGCTGTTCACCACCGTCATGGTCGCCTATGTCTTCGTCCTGCTGGGTGTTGTCCGCGAGAGGATCGCACTGGGCATCATCTTCATGGACATCATCCTGTACTCCGCCGGCGGCGTCATCGGCACCATGCACCACCTCTACTTCTCCGGCACGCCGGTGGAGCACATGGCCCTGGGTGCCTTCTTCTCAGCCGCCGAGGTGATCCCCCTGACCTTCCTGACGGTGGAGGCCTGGGCCTTCATGCAGCTGGGAGCCAACCGCCACGGCAAGGAGGCCGGTCCCTTCCCGCACCGCTGGGCCGTCATGTTCCTCATGGCCGTCGGCTTCTGGAACTTCCTGGGGGCCGGTGTCTTCGGCTTCCTGGTCAACCTGCCCATCGTGTCCTACTACGAGATCGGGACCGCGCTGACGGCCAACCACGCCCACGCCTCCATGATGGGCGTGTACGGCTTCATGGCGCTGGCGCTGGGGATGTTCGCCCTGCGCTACCTGGTGCCGGCCGACAAGTGGCCCGAGAAGCTCGCCAAGACCTCCTTCTGGAGCCTCAACATCGGTCTGGCCTGGATGTGCTTCGCCACCCTGCTGCCGCTGGGCATCCTCCAGCTGCGCTACTCGGTGAGCACGGGCTACTTCGAGGCCCGCCAGCTCACCTACGTCACCAACTCGGTCAACACGATCATCGAGTGGGGGCGGATGCCCGGAGACCTCATCTTCATCCTCGGCGGAGTCCTGCCCTACCTCTACATCGCCTTCCTGGGACTGAGGAACTGGCGTCGAGGGCGGACGGTGGACACCTTCGCCGAGGACGCCCTCTACGAGGAGATCCAGGGTGGGCGCAAGGCCTGGCGCGGTGAGCGCGCGGAGCTGAACGACTGATGGACTCACCCGACCTGAGCGTGTGGCTCATCGCCGCCTACGCGCTCATCATGCTGGCTGCTGCGTGGGCCGTGGACGTCCTCGGCTCGCGCAGCTCCGGCACTCCATGTCCTGGCGGCACTCGGACTTCATGTACCACGACGACGTCGACGGCTGGAGGTGCCACGAGGACCAGTGGCTGTGGCCCACCGCCTTCGACCCGGACAAGCGCGTCATCCGCTATGAGGGCGCCCATGCGATCTGCGGGCGCTGCCCCTCCAGGACAGCTGCTCGCCCACCCCGGCCCACGGGAGATCACCCGGCCTGTCGACCCCTGGCCCTACTCCGACGCCGGACGCTTCCACCGCGGTGTGGGTCTGGTCATCGCCTGCGTCGGTGTCTTCATCCCGGTGCTGCTCATGGTGGCCTTTCACGCCGCCGGCGACCTCATCGTCCTGGGTACGACGACCGTCGTCGTCATTGTGGCCGGTGTCCTGCCGCTGGCCCGTCACCTGTGGAATACCCCCGACAACGCGCCGGCACACCTGCCCCACGTCGGCTCGCAGGAGTACCAGGAGGCGGAGGAGGCGCGCCGCTCTGCGAGTACTGGTCCCGTCCCGGTGTCGATCAGCGCACGCCCCTCGGGATACCGTTCAGTGCGTGAGGCGGCCGAGGCGATAGCCACCGCCCAGGCCCGTGCGGCCGCCACGGGGCGCACCGTGCATGTCTCCTTCCTCGCGGGCTCCGACGGCGCCGCGACCTCGGACAGCGGGACTGTCGCCTCCGCTGCCTCCGTGGAGCCCGAGCTGCGTCGCGTCACCGCCCTGCGAACCCGCAAGCGCGTCCCGACCACCGGCGCCGAGCTCGGGGCGGATGGAACCCGCGGCGGGGCCCGGCGCTCATGGTCCTCGGCATGGAACGAGGCCACCGACACCACACGCAGATGATCCGGCCCCCAGTTCCTGAGCCGCCTCAACCCCGCTTTCCTGAAGGACCCTTCATGACAACCACCACCACCGCCATTGCGGCCGTGACCGTCCTCGTCCTGCTCGCCTTGGCCCTCTCGCTCAAGATCATCACCCAGTACGAGCGGGGCATCGTGTTCAGGCTGGGGCGTCTGCGACCTGTCTACGATCCCGGCCTGCACCTGGTCGTCCCCTTCCTCGAGCGCCTGGTGCGGGTCGATACCCGCGTGGTCACCCTGACCATCCCGCCCCAGGAGGTCATCACGGAGGACAACGTGCCGGCGCGCGTCAACGCCGTCGTCCTGTTCAACGTCACCGACCCGGTCAAGGCCGTTATGGCGGTGGAGAACTACGCGATCGCCACCTCCCAGATCGCGCAGACCACGCTGAGGTCCGTTCTTGGACGCGTCGACCTGGACACCGTGCTCGCCCACCGCAGCGCCTTGAACGCCGACCTGCGAGACATCATCGAGAAGCTCACCGAGCCCTGGGGTGTGGAGGTCAGTGTCGTCGAGATCAAGGACGTCGAGATCCCCGAGCAGATGCAGCGGGCCATGGCCCGTGGGGCTGAGGCCGAGCGTGAGCGCCGTGCCAAGATCATCAACGCCCGTGGTGAGCTCCAGGCCTCCGAGGAGCTGCGTCAGCGGCGGACACGCTCTCGAAGTCACCGGCTTCTCTCCAGCTGCGCTACCTGCAGACCCTCCTGGAGCTCGGCGCCGACCAGAACTCCACGGTCGTCTTCCCCCTGCCGATGGACATCATCGGTCCACTCCTGGAGCGCTTCGGTCCCCAGGGCGGCCTGCCGGAGGCTAACGAGGGCGAGGGCGGCGAAGGAGCTGGCGCACCGCGTCACCGATGAAGACCGCGACCGCCGCCCACACCAGGACCATGGCCGCCCATCGGGCCGGCGGGATCCGCTCATGGAAGGCGCCCCAGGCCAGCAGGAACTGGATGGTTGGGGCGATGTACTGCCCCATCCCGACCACGGACAACGGCACGCGCCTGGTCCCGGCGGCGAAGAGCAGCAGGGGCACGGCCGTAACCGGGCCGGCCACCACGAGCAGCGCCATGATCGGCCAGCCCTGATCGGGGGCCTGCCAGGCCGACTGCCCCTGCCAGGCCAGGTGGCCCAGGTAGGCGAGTGCGATGGGAGTCACGACGGCGCTTTCCACCGTCAGCCCGGTCAGAGCGTCCACGTCGGGCCCGAGCTGCTTCTTGACCAGCCCGTACAAGGCGAAGGAGAAGGCCAGCACCAGGGAGATCCACGGCAGCGAGCCCTGCAGCACCACCAGGAGGGCCACGGCGGCGCTCGCCAGCGCGATCGAGACCCGGTGAGCGGGGCGCAACCGCTCATGCAGCACCAGCGAGGCCAGGGCCACCGTCACCAGCGGGTTGATGAAATAGCCCAGGGCGGCGTCGGCCGTGCGCGCGCTGTTGACGCCGTAGACGTAGACGAGCCAGTTGACTGAGACCAGCAGCCCACAGACGGCCAGCATCCCCAGCAGACGCGGGGACCGCACCACGTGAACCAGCTGTGCCCAGCGGCGCCGCAGAGTGATGAGTGTCAGGCAGGTCACCAGCGTCCAGAGGATCCGGTGACCGATGATCTCCACACTGCCGGCGGCCGAGAGGAGGTGGAAGTAGAGGGGGGAAGAAGCCCCACAGGCAGTAGCAGCCGACGACCAGCGCCATCCCAGTGCCATCGAGCGCCCCTGAGGTCGACGCCGACCCTCGGGCGCCTGACGGTGAGGTCGGCGTCGTGGAGGGGTCCAAGGAGGAACCACTGGGGGAGGAGCTCATTGTGATCTGTTCCTGATCCGTTCGCGCTCGGGGATGGCTGCGGTGACCGTATCGCCGCTCCGCGTAGCATAGTGAGGCGCACTGGACCGCCTTGGAAGGGCTCGCTCCTTCGCGGGTGAGGACGGCGCGCCGATCGGTCCCGATCGCTCAGCCCCGGGCCTGACAGACCCGGACCCCGCACCTGAAGGAGCCCCGCCATGGCCGACGCCGCCCGCGCCCGCAAGGTCGCCGACCGTATTCATGAGACTGTCGCCCGCCTCGCTTCAAGGGCGCATCAAGGACCCGCGCCTGGGCTTCGTCACCGTCACCGACGTCCGTGTCACCGGCGACCTCCAGCAGGCCACCGTCTTCTACACCGTCTACGGCAGCGATGAGGAGCGGGAGGAGACGGCCAAGGCGCTGCGCTCAGCCAAGGGACTCATCCGCTCCGAGGTCGGCAGGCCCTCGGCATCCGCCTGACCCCTCACTGTCCTTCCAGCTCGACGCCCTCCCCACCACCGCCAAGACCCTCGAGGACGCCCTGGCCCAGGCCCGGGTGCGCGACGCCCAGATCGCCAAGGCCGCCGAGGGAGCCACCTACGCCGGTGACGCCGACCCCTACCGCCACGATGAGGAGGCCGAGGGACGGCGAGCCGGAGGCTGAGGAGAGCGACCACGAGTCTGCAACGGACGCCGAGGACCTGTGAAGGCCTCTGAGCGGGCCGAGCCCGTGGAGCGGACCGGTCGCGATAACGGCCCCGACCGCGCACGTCGTCGCCCCGATGTTCCCCGCGGCGCGGTCACGGCGGCCGACGGGATCCTCGTGGTGGACAAGCCTCAAGGGCTGACCAGCCACGACGTCGTCGGCGCCACCCGCCGCCTGGCCGCCACCCGCAAGGTGGGGCACGCCGGCACCCTCGACCCCATGGCCACCGGCCTGCTGCTGCTGGGCATCGGGCGCGCCACCCGCTTCCTCACCTACCTGGTGGGAGCCGACAAGACCTACGAGGCCACCGTTCGCCTCGGGGTGGAGACCACGACGGAGGATGCCGACGGGGAGATCGTCGCAGCCCGCGGCTGCCAGGCCCTCGGACCTGCCCGAGGGCCGCCTCCGGGAGGCGCTCACAACCCTGACCGGGCCGATCCAGCAGGTGCCCAGTGCGGTCTCCGCCATCAAGGTCGACGGCGTGCGAGCCCACCAACGCGTCCGTGACGGGCAGGACGTCGAGCTACAGGCCAGGCCCGTGACCATCCACGAGCTGCGCCTGACCGCAGAGCCCCGGAAGGCGATCGTCGAAGCCGCTGCCCTCAGCGACGGCCCGAGACGTGGTGGAAGCGGTCGATATCGACATCCTCGTCTCCTGCTCGTCGGGCACCTACGTGCGTGCCCTGGCCCGGGATCTGGGCCGGGCGCTGGGCTGCGGGGCTCATCTGACCGCGTTGCGGCGCACCGCAGTGGGCCCCTTCGACATCGATGAGGCTCACACCTTGGCGGACCTGTCCGCCCAGGTCGAGACCGACGCCTCCAGCCCTGAGCCTCACGGGGTCACCACGCTCCCGCTGGAGGAGGTCGCCCGGCGCTGCTTCGAGCAGCTGGCTCTGACCGAGGGCGAGGCACGCGCACTGCGCTACGGCCAGCCCCTTGACGCCGAGGTCCTGGGAGGGCCGAGGGCACCCGAGGCCGTCGGCTGCAGGCCTTTGCGAAGACGGCCGAGCAGCGCGTCGTCGCCGGATTCGCCCCCGGTGGGCGCCTCGTGGCACTGTTGAGGCACCAGGGCCCACGTGCACGCCCGGTACTGGTCCTGGACCCGGCCTGAGACGCGCACCTGGGCCGCCGGCCCGTCCGGCGAAAGCACACCCGATGAGCACCTTTGCGTGAGGAGACATGATGAGCCAGACCGGAGGATGCCGCTGCGGATGCGGCGGGCACGGCAAGCGCAACGAGCAGGACGAGCGGGCCGCCGCGCCCGCAGTCGCCCAGCCGGTGGGTGAGGGATACCGGCCCGAGCCCGTGCAGACCTCTCCGGAGGTCGTCGACGCCGTCGCCATCGCCTCAGCGGTGACGACGGCCCTGGGGAGCTGGGAGCGCCGCAGGCGTCACCCCCGGGCACAAGGCCGGCAACCTGCTAGGCCTGCGTGATGTCTCCGCCTCCGCCTCGGGCGGTGGCGGCTGCGGCTGCGGAGGCCACTGAGGAGGCCACTGACCCGGCCGCGTCACACGCTGTGGCGCTGGAGGGCCTCGGTGACCGTCGTCAGGCGTGCGGGGCCGTCAGCCTCCTCGTATCGTCCCAGGAGCAGGTCCTCCGTGATCTGCCCGTCCACGAGCACCAGGACACGGTCGGCCCGGGCCGCCACCTGGGAGTCGTGGGTGACCATGACCAGAGTCGTCCCCGAGGCGTGAATCTCCCCGAGCAGGTCGAGGATCTGCAGCGCGGTGGCGGAGTTGAGCGCTCCGGTGGGTTCGTCGGCGAAGACGATCCCGGGGTCGTTGATGAGGGCCCGGCAGATGCCTGCGCGCTGCAGCTGGCCGCCGGAGACCTCGGTGACGCCGCTGGTGGCCAGCTCGGCGATCCCCATGCGCTCCATGAGCTCCTCTCCACGCGCCGTGACCTCGGGGCGCGGACGCAGACCCGCCAGGAACCCGGGCAGGACGATGTTATCCAGCAGGCACAGGGTGGTCATGAGGTGCGCCTGCTGGAAGACGAATCCGAAACGCGTCAGCCGCAGCGCCGCCAGCTCCTTCTCACTCAGGCTCGTGATCTCCTGGCCGCCCAGGAGTACCGAACCGGCGTCGGGCCGGTCCATACCGCTCAGGCAGTGCAGAAGGGTGGACTTCCCGGACCCGGAAGGCCCCATGATGGCGACAAACTGCCCCTGCTCCACATCCAGGTCGAGGTCTCGCAGGACGGGGGAGTGGTAGCTCTTGGACAGGTGCTGGGCCCGCAGGACTGGTTGCCCGGCTCCCACGGGGACGGCTGGTCCCGCGGCTGCTGATCCGGTGCGCCATGGGGAACGCGATGGGGTGGAGGCACGCATTCTGTCTCTCCTTACTCGCCGGTGGTCAGGGTCATGGTCAGGGGCATGGTGCGTAGGCGTCTGAGGGCCAGGGCGACAGCGCCGACGACGGTGGCCAGCAGTGCCCCTGGTAGGACGAGCCCCATCAGCCACCAGTTGGGGAGGAGCTGAAGGTCGGGGGCTCCGCGAGGCCATGACCGCCCCTCGATCGCGGGGCTGCCCAGAGCGGAGGGCCCCCAGGAGCCCCAGGGCAGTCCCCCACCAGCGCCAGGAGGCCGAAACGGATGAGGTACTGCCCCGCAACGGCCCGTCTGGTGCACCCCAGCGCCATCAGGACGCCGATCTGAGGCCGCTCCCGCGAGACAATGAGGACGGTGAACAGCACCGTGATGAGGAAGGACAGCCCCAGCGCGATGGCGCAGGCCAGCGTGGTGACGACGCGGACCTGGGAGCCGGTGGCCCCGAAGAACTGGGCGGCATACTGATTCATGCTGATCGCCTGGATCCCCGGGTACTCGCCGCTCAGCTGCTTGGCGAGGGCGCTGGCCTGCTGAGTGGAGCCGGCGTCGGCGTAGACGATCTGCCACAGTGCGGGGGCGCCGTCGTCGAAGGTGGCCTTGGCGGTATGCCCGTTGTTGGTGATGTCCTGGTAGACACCCGTGACTGTCAGGTCCTTGTCGCCGTCGGCGGTGCGGACGGTGACCGTGGCGCCTTCCTTGGCGCCCGTGTCCTGGGCCTGACTGTAGGACAGGGCGATCTCGTCGTCGGTGGTGGGGGCGCGCCCGGAGAGGTACTCCATGGGGAAGGCCTCATGGTCCCCGATATCAATGAGCGCCGTCTGCCAGCCGCCGGTGGCAGTGGACATCTTGTAGCTGCGGCGCAGCATCGTGGTGTGCCGGGTGACGCGGGGGTCGGAGTCGACGGTCTTCTCCACGGCGGCCAGGTCCTGGACCCCGGTGCGTACGTCGATACGCAGATCGGCCCGACCGGCCCCCAGGTAGGTGGCCACACGTGGGTCGCTCAGAGTCGAGGAGACATTCGTCGGAAGCACCATGGTGAAGGTGCACAGCGCCAGGACACCGAGCATCAGGGCGTTGGAGGGGCGCAGTGACTCGCGCGCCCCGAGCCACACCTGGACCGGAAGGCGGCGAAGGGTGGTCAGTCTCCAGCGCTGCCGGCGTAGGCGCAGGGAGGCGCTGGTGCCGCTGCGCAGGGCCTCGATGGCCGAGATGCGGCCGATGCGCCGCAGAGCCAACCAGGTAAAGCCGATGACTCCGAGCGCCAGAACCAGAACCGTGAGGATCGGCAGCCCCACGCTCCACAGGGTGGTCGCGGGCCGGCCCAGGTAGAGGGTCGTCGGGGCCTCCAGGGCGGTGGCCAGGGGCTGGCCGGCCACGTAGCCCAGGGCCGCCCCCAGCACTGACAGAGCCAGGTACTTGGCCACGTAAAGGCGGCGTATCCGCCTCAGTGGCGCCCCAATGGCCTTGAGCACGGCGATCTGGGCCAGGTCCGTCTCGACGGCCGCCAGCACCGTGTAGCGCAGGGCGAGGACGGCGACAACCGCCAGAATGACAGCCACCACCAGGGCCACTGCCACGATGAGCATGGCGTTGAGTGAGTTCATGAGCTGGATCATCGAGGCGCTGACGTTGATGCCGTTACTGGGCAGACCCGCCTCCTTGTAGGCGTCGATGACGCCGCCGGGACGGGCGGAGTCGGTCAGGCGCATCTCAATGAGGTACTCGGGCTCGGTGATCTGCTGCTCCAGGGCGGAGAAGTCCTCGGGCGAGACCACCAGGCGCTTGGAGGGGATCATGGCGGCATTCATCTGGGCGTCGTGGGCGAATCCCACGACGGTCAGGGTCGTGGTCCTGCCGGCGCTGCTGACGGTCACGGTGTCGCCGACATCGGCGCTGTTGATCGCCCGGTAGTGGATCGGCAGCACCACCTCTCCCGGCCCCGGGCTGACGGGTTCGCCGTCGTCGTCGAGCAGGAGGTCGAGGTGCTTGGGAGAGGTGACGAAGGCGGGCTCGTTGTAGGACTCGGACTGGTTGACGCCGTTGATGGACAGCTCCTGGCGCGCTACCGGAAGGGTCTTGATGACCTCGTGGTCGGTGACGTCGCTGCGCGCCTGCACCCACGTCTCGATCGCCTGCAGGTCGCGGTCGTCAATACGGCCGGAGTGCATCTGCACCAGGTCCGGCAGCTTGGCCCGCTGCGAGAGCCGGTGCGTGGCCGACAGGCTGTCCACCACCAGGGACGTCCCGGCCGACATCAGTGTGGCCGCCAGGGCGATGAGGGCGGTCAGGGTGGCGGCCACGACGGCGCCGCGCGCCAGGTCCGCCTTGAGAAGTCGCATCAGCATGACAGCAGCCTCCTTGGAGTCTGTCCTCGGTCTTGCGGGCTCTTTCCCGGATGAGGGATTCCCAGGTGAGGGAACGGTTCTCGACGCTAATCGACTGACAGTCGGTATCGAGAATAGACTGACGGTCGAAACGCGTCAAGGCGTGTCGAGGGCGGCTGGTTCGCATCCGGCTGCGCCCCCGTGGCAGGGGTTGTCCCGCGCACGCACCTCTCCCGACCCGGCCGGGTGGGCAGGAGCGTGCGGATGCGGATGCAGACAGGGGCGCGGTGCGCCCCGCGGGCCGATGAGAGCAGGAACAGCGACAGTGGAGGTCTGGTACGGCGCCGAGCAGGTGCCAGCGAGCCTGAGCGCTCCGGGAGGGCCGGGCGCCGTGGTCACGATGGGCATCTTCGACGGCGTCCACCGCGGGCATCAGGCGGTCCTGGGACGCGTCGTCGAGCTCTCCCATGAGCTCGCCCACGGCGACCGGCGGCCCCTGGCCGTCGCGGTCACCTTCGACCCCCACCCCCGTAGCGTCCACCAGCCCGAGGCCGACCTGCCCCTCATCGCCTCCTGACCGACCGCCTGGCCTCCCTGGGGACCTCGGCCTCGACGCGGTCCTGGTCATCACCTACACCCTCGACTTCGCCGCCCAGAGCCCGCAGGACTTCGTGCGCACCTGGCTGGAGGAGCTGCTCGGGGCTCGCGCGGTCGTCGTCGGCGACGACGTCCGCTTCGGTTGGCGCAACTCCGGGGACGCCGCCACCCTGGAGCAGATCGGTCGCCAGGACGGCTTCGAGGTGGAGATCGTCTCCACCATCCGCTCCGACGAGGGGCGTCGCTGGTCCTCGACGTGGATCCGCCAGTGCCTCAAGGACGGGAACATGCGGCAGGTCAGCCGGGTCCTGGGCCGTCCCCACCGGCTGCGCGGCGTCGTCGTGCGAGGTCTGCGCCGCGGCCGCGAGCTCGGGTTCCCGACCGCCAACCTGGAGGCCGCCACGGCCGGTGTCGTGCCGCCCGACGGGGTCTACGCCGGCTGGCTGATCCGCGGCTGCGCAGACGAAGGCGATGTCCAGCGGCTGCCCGCCGCCATCTCGATCGGCACCAATCCCACCTTCGACGACGTCCCTCAGCGCACCGTCGAGGCTCACGTCCTGGGGCGAGCCGACCTCAATCTCTACTGGCGAGGAGGTGGGGGTCGAGCTCGTCGAGCGCCTGCGCCCCATGCTCGCCTTCGACGGGCTCGATGCGCTCCTGGTTCAGATGCGCGCCGATATCGAGGACACCGCCCGGATCCTGGACGTCCCGGTCCCCGAGCCGATCCGTCCCGAGGACGTCACCGCGCAGTAGCTCCGGTGGGTGCGTCGAGCTTCTGGGAGGTGCCCGCCGTCGGAGCCCGACCGCGGCATCCCCTCTTCAGGCCCTGCAACTGTGCCGGTTCACGCAGCCTCTGACGTGATTGGAGGAAGCGGCGCTGGTAAGGGTTGGCGGGCCGTCGATCGGCCACGGATACCTCATGCCCGGGAGAACCTGCCCCGGCGCTCCGTGCAACGAGACCCGAAGGAGTCCGCATGTCGGTTACCGCAGAGCGCAAGCAAGAGATCATCGCCGAGTACGCCACCCACGAGGGCGACACGGGCTCCCCGGAGGTCCAGGTCGCCATCCTCACCGAGCGCATCTCCAACCTCACCGAGCACTTCAAGGGCCACGCCCACGACCACCACTCGCGTCGCGGCCTCTACCTGCTCATCGGTAAGCGCCGTCGCCTGCTCGACTACCTCATGAAGGAGGACATCGAGCGCTACCGTGCTCTTATCGCCCGCCTCGGCATCCGCCGCTGAGCGCGCTGACAGCCTCAAGCCATGTGGCCCGGTCCCCAGGAGGGGCTGGGCTGCATCGCGTTCAAGGGCGCTTCGCCCGTCCTCAGAGCAGTGAGGTGTAGAGAGCCTTGATGTCCTCACGGGTCGCGGGGCGCGGGTTGCCCGGCGTGCATACGTCGGCGAAGGCGTCATCGGCCAGGGCCTCGATGCCGTCGGCCTCCACCCCGACCTCGGAGATTCGGGTGGGGTTGCCCAGGTCCCTCGTCAGCTGGGCCACGGCCTCCACGGCTGCGGCGCGCGCCTCCTCCAGCGGCATGGTCGGGCTTCCTCAACCCCGAAGGCCTCGGTGATGTCGCGGTACTTCTCCCCGGTGTGCTCGGCGTTGAAGGCCATGACCGGGATGTCGTGGGGGTCGACGCACACGAACTTGCGCTGCTTGGAGCTGTCGGTGATGACGTAGTTGATGGTGGTCTCGCTGGCCGTGCCCGCGGTGGTGGGCACGCCGATGATCGGCACGCCCGGCCGGGTCGTGGGGGACAGGCCCTCCAGGCTCAGCACGTCCTCGAAGTCGGGGTTGGTGGCGATCACCGAGATCGCCTTGCACGTGTCCTGGGGCGAGCCCCCGCCCAGGCCGATGAGCACGTCGGCGCCCGAGGCCCGGAAGGCGGCCAGACCGGCCTGGACCTTCTCGATCGGCGGGTTGGGGACGACGTCGGAGAAGACCTCCCAGCCGATGCCGGCCTCGTCGAGCAGGTCGGTGATGCGGGCGGCGGTGCCGTTGTCGGCCAGGACCGGGTCGGTGACGATGAAGGCCTTGGTCAGGCTCCGGCGGGCGATCTCGGGGGCGATGTGGGCGATCGCGCCTCTGCCGAAAGTAGCCGGTCTGGTTGAAGATCATGCGGTGGGTCATCGTTGACGCTTCTGAGATGAGAGGGACAGGACTGCTTTTGTCCTGACGTTGGTCACCACTTTGTCGCGATCGAGTGTGTTGTCTCATGACTTCTGAGAGTTTCGGATGTCATGACATCTCAAGACACCGCTTGCGTGTGTGTCTGCCAGATGGGAGAGCTGCTGTTTCGACCTGTCGGAGCAGACTGACCCGGTCGCTCTGGCGGGTTGCCGGCGTCGTCCGGACGTACTGCACGAGGGTGGGGTGCTACTGGAGGAGGGTCGGGTGCACTTTGGGTGGGTGGGACCTTCGTGCGGTACGCACAACCCTTGGCCAGTGGATCCCGACCCTCGTGGAGCAGGCCTGCTTGGGCCGACTCGGGCCAACTCTGGGCCGGGACCGGCGTCGAGTCATAGCCTCCGGGCCCCTGCGCAGACGGCGGGCAGGGGACAGTGGGGACGGACCTGTGACGGAGGCGCCGGGCCCGTGCCGCAAGAACCTCGGACTCACTCCTGCGCGGCCCGGTGTCCACAGCGCTGACATGAGCGGGCCCGACGTCGGTGCACCCAGCGGGGATCGTTGGAATACTGCGGTTTCTCTCCGGCGTGCCGCGTCAGTGCGCCTTTAATGTCAGCACCATGGACACCCACACCCGTCATGCCTCACCCCTAAGCCACCCTCGCCTCCAGGACCACCAGCCTGCCCAGGATTCCCGCCCGAGCGAGCGTCTCAGAGTCATGACACCCACATGCCCTCAGAAGTGAGGAGACAGCACAGTTGTCACGACCATGCAAGGCCGGTCCAGGAGATCACCGGTTCCGCGCGTCCCATCTCACGTGGCATCCGGTGGCGCTGATCGGCATCACGGGGCCGCGCACGATAGAATCTGCGCGGCTGTGCCCTCGTGTACTCGCCGGCTCATCGATGCTCTCCCAGCGTGCGAGCCGGCCAGGAGTACGGAGGAGTCGCAGTCCGCCCCCGGGAAGAGACCCGAGGGAGCGGCCGGCCCCGTCGGTTTTCGGTGGTGGCCTCCGGAACCGCGCTCGCGCCGTCGGATCAAGGAGATCCGCGTATGGCAGCACTCGGCTCCGTGGGCCTCGATCGAAGGCCACGGACCCGGCACGACGATCGCGAGAAAGAGACTTCATGTTCATTGACGACCCCGAGGTCACCGCCGCCGAGGCAGTGATCGACAACGGCTCCTTCGGCAAGCGCGTGGTGCGCTTCGAGACGGGCCGCCTGGCCAAGCAGGCCGCCGGAAGCGCCATGGCCTACCTCGACGGTGAGACCGCCGTCCTGTCCGCCACCACCGTGGGCAAGCACCCCAAGGACCAGTTCGACTTCTTCCCCTGACCGTGGATGTTGAGGAGCGCCAGTACGCCGCCGGCCGCATCCCCGGCTCCTTCTTCCGCCGCGAGGGCCGCGCCGGCACCGCCGCCATCCTGGCCTGCCGCCTCATCGACCGTCCGCTGCGCCCCTCCTTCGTCAGGGCCTGCGCAACGAGGTCCAGGTCGTTGAGACCGTCCTGGCCATCCACCCCCGACGACGACTACGACGTCCTGGCCATCAACGCCGCCTCCATGTCCACCCAGATCGCCGGCCTGCCCTTCTCCGGACCCGTGGCCGGTACCCGCCTGGCCCTCATCGACGGGCACTGGGTGGCCTTCCCCCGCTACTCCGAGCAGCAGCGCGCCACCTTCCAGATGGTGGTGGCCGGCCGCGTCCTGGAGTCCGGCGATGTCGCCATCATGATGGTCGAGGCCGGCGCCACCGAGCACGCCTGGGAGCTCATCAACGCCGGGGCCGTGGCCCCCACCGAGGCCGTCGTCGCCGAGGGCCTGGAGGCCGCCAAGCCCCACATCAAGGCCCTGTGCGAGGCCCAGCTCGAGGTCGCCCAGCACGCCTCGAAGCCCACCGCCGAGTTCCCCCTCTACCTGGACTACACCGACGAGCAGTACGACGCCGTGGAGAAGGCCGCCGAGGCTCACGGACTGGCCGCCGCCATCGCCACCGAGGGCAAGCAGGCCCGCGACCTGGCCACCGACGCCGTGCGCGACGAGGTCCTGGCCGAGCTCGCCGAGTCCTTCCCCACCGAGGAGGGACACCCAAGGCCCTCAAGGCCGCCTTCCGCTCCGTGACCAAGAAGATCGTGCGTCACCGCACCCTCACCGAGGGCGTGCGCATGGACGGGCGCGGCCTGAAGGACATCCGCACCCTGGCCGCCGAGGTCGAGGTCCTGCCCCGCGTGCACGGCTCGGCCATCTTCGAGCGCGGCGAGAGCCCAGATCCTGGGCGTGACCACCCTCAACATGCTGCGCATGGAGCAGCAGGTGGACGACCTCTCCCCGGTCACCCACAAGCGCTACATGCACAACCACAACTTCCCGCCCTTCTCCACCGGTGAGACCGGTCGCGTGGGCGCCCCCAAGCGCCGCGAGATCGGCCACGGCAACCTGGCCGAGCGGGCCCTCGTGCCCGGTCCTGCCCACCCGCGAGGACTTCCCCTACGCGATCCGCCAGGTCTCCGAGGCCCTGGGCTCCAACGGCTCGACCTCCATGGGCTCGTGTGCGCCTCCACCCTGTCGCTGCTCAACGCCGGTGTGCCGCTGCGCTCGCCCGTGGCCGGTATCGCCATGGGCCTCATGCACGAGGTCATCGACGGCGAGACCAAGTGGGCCACCCTCACCGACATCCTCGGCTCCGAGGACGCCTTCAGGGGACATGGACTTCAAGGTCGCTGGAACCCGTGACTTCATTACGGCCCTCCAGCTGGACACCAAGCTCGACGGCCTGCCCTCCGAGGTGCTGGCCGGCGCGCTCGGCCAGGCCCGTGACGCCCGCCTGTTCATCCTCGACGTCCTGGCCCAGGCCATCGACGCCCCCGACGAGATGGCTCCCACGGCCCCGCGTGTCCTGGCCGTGCGCATCCCCGGTGGACAAGATCGGTGAGGTCATCGGCCCCAAGGGCAAGATGATCAACCAGATCCAGGAGGACACCGGCGCGGACCTGACGGTCGAGGACGACGGAACCGTCTACATCGGCGCCTCCGACGGCCCCTCGGCCGAGGCGGCTCGTGACGCCGTCAACGCCATCGCCAACCCGCAGATGCCTGAGATCGGTGAGCGCTTCGTGGGCACCGTGGTCAAGACCACGACCTTCGGCGCCTTCGTCTCGCTGACCCCCGGCAAGGATGGCCTGCTCCACATCTCCCAGATCCGCCGGCTCGTCGGCGGCAAGCGCGTGGAGAACGTCGAGGACGTTCTCAACGTGGGGGACAAGGTCCAGGTCGAGCTGGCCGAGATCGACCAGCGCGGCAAGCTGAGCCTGCACGCGGTCCTCACCGACGAGCAGCTCGCCGCCGAGGCCGAGGCGAGGCCTCCCGCAAGGCCTCCCGTGAGGGCGGCTCGCGCCGCGAGGCCAAGGACGAGGACGGCGAGCAGCCGCGCCGCGAGCGTCGTCCGCGCCGTCGTCGCATGCGCAGCGCCGAGTCCTCCGAGGAGGAGTGAGACCGTTTCAGCGGCTCTTGGCCGACTGACGATCTCTCAGTGTCCCCGTCCGGTCCCTCTGGGCCGGGCGGGGCACCGCCGTCATCGAGCGGTGCGTTTCGCTGCGCGCGGCAGGGACGCGGCCGGGTGCGGGAAGGACACGGGCCCGCTCAGCCCGCTAGTCTTCGCGGGTGACCAACCCAGACATGCGCGCCGGATCAGCCCGGCCGGCGGCCTCTCAGCCCTCCACGACCCCCGCCACCGGGCAGTCCTCGAGGCCCGACCGACTACGCCGAGGGTGGATCTCGGCCGTGGGCGGCCCGGCCGTGACGGCACCGAGCTAACCCTGCACGACGACGGGGCTCTCACCCGCCGCTCGGTCCTGCCCGGTGGGGTGCGCGTCATCACCGAGTCCGTGCCGGGGCTGCGCTCGGCCTCGATCGGCATGTGGTTCGGCGTCGGCAGCCGCGACGAGGTGCCCGGCCAGGAGGGCTCCACCCACTTCCTGGAGCACCTGCTGTTCAAGGGCACCGCCACGCGGGATGCCCACGAGATCGCCGAGGCCTTCGACATGATCGGCGGGGGTCCAACGCCGCCACCTCCAAGGAGCACACCTCCTACTACGCCCGCGTGCTCGCCCCGGACAGCATGCAGGGCCCTCGACGTGCTCGCCGACATGGTGACCTCCTCCCTCCTGGAGCCGGCCGATGTCGAGACCGAGCGCGGCGTCATCGTCTCGAGCTGGCCGATGCCGCCGACGACCCCGCCGACGTCGCTCAGGAGGCCTTCGCCCGCGCCGCCTTCGGTGAGGGAACACCGCTGGGTCGCCCCATTGGCGGCACCAACGAGACCGTCACCGCGGTGCCGCGCGACGCCGTGTGGGAGCACTACAAGCGCACCTACGCCTCCGACACCCTCGTGGTGGCCGCTGCCGGCGCCGTCGACCACGATGAGGGTCTGCGAGGCGGGTCCTGGCCCGACCTGGCAGCGGCCGGCTGGGACGCCTCACCCGACGCCGTCCCCGCGCGAGCGTCGCTTTCGAGATCGAGCCCTTCGCGCCCTGGACGTCCACGACATCACCGTCCCGCGCGAGCGAGCAGAGCCACCTGTACCTGACCTGCCAGGGCATCGCTGTGCGCGATGACCGGCGCTGGGCCATGAGCGTGCTCACCACCATCCTGGGCGGGGGCATGTCCTCGCGCCTGTTCCAGGAGGTGCGTGAGAAGCGGGGCCTGGCCTACACCACCTACGCCTTCGACACCTCCTACGCCGGTGCCGGAGCCTTCGGGCTCTACGCGGGCTGCGCCCCCAGCGACGTCGACGAGGTGTGTGCCGTCATGATCGGTGAGTTCGAGAAGCTCGCCGAGCACGGCGTCACCGAGCGGGAGATGATGCGCGCTCGCGGCCAGCTGCGCGGGGCCATGGTGCTCGGGGAGGACTCCCTGGCGCGTATGGGTCGCCTGGGGCGGGCCGAGGTCGTCACCGGGCGCCTGCGCTCTATGGAGGACAACCTGCGCCGCCTGGAGGCCGTCACCCCCGAGGAGGTTCGGGAGATGGCCGCCTGGCTGGTGGAGCAGAAGCGCGCCCGCATCCTGGTTGGTCCGCCGACTGCTGCTGCCGACACCGATGGGGTCGATGGCCTCATCGAACATCGCCGGAGCCAGAAGAGGGGCTGAGTGTCCATCGGTGACAAGGCGACGGATCGCTCATCGAGCTGCGCAACCCCATGATTCAGTTCTCGGCCCGCTCTAGAGGTAGGTCCTTTTGTCTCGAAATGGACCCAACAGGCTGATTCAGTCGTTGGCCCCGGTGCTACTGGTCGGTGGGCCTGAGCGTTGCCAGCGCCGGAAGCCGAAGGCGGCACTGATGAGCTGATCGAAGGCGCGGTCGGGCAGGACTCGGCGCGCGGCAATGAGCAGCAGCCATGAAACCCACGGCGTAGCGGGTCCGGGGGCGGCGGGCGGTGACGATCCTGCCGACGGTGCGCGCGATGACCTCCGGCGGGGAGTAGCGCCGTCGCGTTTGACTCGCTGCGCATGGCTCCCGGCCACGTCTCGGATCTGGTCGGCGTAGGCACTGCCCTCGGCCGTGGCCTCGAGGTGGTCGGCGGCGATCGACGCCCATTCGGTGCGGATGCCTCCGGGCTCGACCACGACGACGTCGATCCCGAGGCGCAGCTCCATGCGCAGCGCGTCGCTCGAGGGCCTCGACGGCGTACTTTGGTGGCGTGGTACCAGCCGCCCAGCGGTGTGGTCAGCTTCCCGCCGATGGAGGAGATGTTGATGATGGTGCCCGAGCCCCGGGTGCGCATGTGCGGGGTCATGAGCTGGGTGAGACGGCCCAGGCCGAAGACGTTGACCTCGAACTGACGGCGGGCCTCATCGATCGGGACGTCCTCAATGGCCCCGTAGGAGCCGTAGCCGGCGTTGTTGACCAGGACGTCGATGCGGCCGGTCTCCTCCAGGATGCGGTTCACGCCGGCGCTCATGGAGGCATCGTCTGTCACGTCCATGGCCAGCGGGGCGGATGCCATCGGCGGTCAGGGCCTGCAGGCGGTCGGTGCGCCGGGCCGCCCCGTAGACGATGTAGCCCAGCGCCTGGAGCCTGCGGGCGGTGTCCTCGCCGATGCCCGGAGGAGGCGCCGGTGACGAGCGCGGTGCGGGTCGCGTGGTTCGCCGAGCTCGAGGGGAGGGCGCGGTGGAGGCCGTGGGTGCCTGGACGGAAAGCGGTGGCGGTCATCAGTTGAGGTGTCCTCCTCACTAACATGAATCGTCGTTCAGGTACTATCATGAATCTTGATTCACTTGTATGCAACTGAGGATGCTGCGCACGTGAGTGGGCGAGCCTGGGAAAAGAGGAGAAGGATGCTTCGGGATCACTCATGACGCGGTTGAGCGGACTGGGACCGAGGCGGGCGGCGTGACCGCGGAGGGCCTCAAGACGTGCCGACGCGGTGCGCTCGGGCCGCCATCCTGGAGGCCGCCAGGCAGGCTGGTCTGGACAGGGGCCGAGGTCGCCATGGGGAGATCGCCGGACGGCCGGCGTTGCCGTGGGCACGCTCTACCGGCACTTCCCAACAGGCGGACCCGCTCGCGGCGGTCGTCGGTGAGTACGTCGAGGGCCTGGCCGACGCCGCCCAGGGCGCCTGGGAGCGTGTCGAGGGCCGGTCAGGCCGAGCCGACCAGAGCTCCTGGACTCCTGGAGCAGGGCCCTGGAGATGATCGCCCGCAGCCACGCCGCCAAGAGTGTTGCTCGGGCGCTGGGGCGGAGGTGGAGTACACCGAGCCGGAGACTCGCGCCACCGAGGCGTTGGGGGCGCCTCATCGAGCAGGGGCGTGCGGAGCGGGCGCGCCTGCGAGGCCGACCTCACCGTCTCCGACCTCCATCCTCAGCGGTCTCTTCCCCGGCGACGGCTCCGCTGGGAGGTTCGTCGCGCGCTGGCTGGAGCTCATCCGTCCGGGTCTGCTCGGGGACGGCCAGTGAACCCCGGCCCCCGTGGTGGAGTGGGTGAGTCGCTAGGGTGGGGCCATGACGATTCGCGTGAGCTGTTGTAGGCGCCGCCGGGCTGGCTGGATCGACCAGTCCCAGGCGGTCCAGGGACGCCGAGGGCTCGGGCTCGTGGCCCGCCTGGACGTGGGGACACCCTCGACGCACGAGCACCTGGCGGGCGCCGACGTCGCCGTCGACTTCACCGTCCCCAGCGTCACCGAGGCCAATGTCCATGCCCCTGCTCGACGCCGGGGTGAACGTCGTCGTGAGCACCACTCGGCTGGACCGGAGTCCCTCCGGGCGCGTCCGCGAGCACCTGTGCCCGGCCCGGGGCCGCCGGCGCGGCGTCCTCATCGCCTGAACTTCGCCCTGTCCGCCGTGCTGGCCATGAGCTTCGCCGCGAGGCCGCCCCTACGTCGAGTCCGCCGAGGTCGTCGAGCTCCACCACCCCGAACAAGGTCGACGCGCCCTCGGGCACCGCGGTCGCCACAGCCCAGGGGCATCGCCGCCGCCCGCGCCGCGGGCGGCCCTGGGCGCCATGCCGGATGCCACGCAGTACCGACCCCGACGGTGCCCGCGGTGCGGTAGTCGACAGCGTCCACGTCCACGCTGTGCGTCTGCGGGGGCTGACCGCCCACGAGGAGGTCGTGCTCGGCAACCCCGGTGAGCAGCTGACCATCCGCACCGACTCTTCGACCGGGCCTCCTTCATGCCCGGCGTGGTCCTCGCCGTGCGGCAGGTCTCCAACCGCCCCGGCCTGACCATCGGCCCTGGACGCCCTGCTCGACCTCTGAGACAGGGAGCCAGTCAGGGCCGGTGAGGCGCTACAGCGAGGCCGCCCAGCAGTCCTCGGTGATGCCCTCACCGACGCCGAGCACCCGGTGGGCCCCGGTGGGCGCCATGCCGACCGAGGTCAGGAGCCGGCTGATCGACTCGTCCCCGCGGACCGCCCAGGCCACGAGTGCCCTGGCCCCGTCCTGACGGGCCAGGGTCCACGGCGGCCGCCAGGAGCGGGAGCCGTGCACGCGGCGCTGACTGGCCGGCTTTCCACGCCCGAGCGCCGTGACCTCCACGGCCTGCACCCCGGCCTTGTCGACGTGGCCCTCGGCGTCCATGGACTGGGTGGGGGCCAGGCCCAGCAGGCCCACCACCGTACGGCTCGCAGCGTCGGCTTGGGCGGTGGTGGCCACCAGGACGTGGTGCTCGGGCGAGGGCGGCTCGGTCACTGCCGCTGCCCCAGCCTGCCGCGATGACGGGGCGGCGATCATCGCCCGCACGCCCTGGGGCAGCGTGCACGTGCTCGGCGGTGTGGCCGGCCTCCAGGAGGCAAGCATAGTGGCGGCCCTGGACCCGCCCCATCGCCGTCAGGTCCTCCATCCCTCGCTGGGCGCACGAAGCCCCCGATGCCTGGGGACCGTCATGGTCATGCTCCTTGCAGTCGTGAGCGCCGGGGGAGTGGTGGTGCGGCGAGGGCGCGCCCAGGTTGGGGCTCAGCCCGGCCAGAGGGTCTGCGCCCAGGACGGAGCCGTCCCGGCTGCCGGAGGGCGATGAAGGCGATGAGGACGATGCAGGCGAGGGGGCGTCGAGGAGGTCATGGACCGAGCCTAAGTGACGGCCCTGCCGGGGCCCTGAGCGCAGCCGGGAATGCAGACACTTATGCGACAGATCATGAGAAGGGGACCGTGGGAGGCGCGGTGCACGTTATGGTGGCGCCATGAGCAGCGCAGCCCCCTCCCGCAGCTTCGGTTCCGTCGGCGTCGCCATGGTCACCCCCTTCACGCCCAGTGGGGAGGTCGACTTCGACGCCGCCCGCGCCCTGGCGGTCAGCCTGGTCGACGACGGCGCCGACCTGATCCTCCTGTCGGGCACCCACCGGCGAGTCCCCGACCACCCACCCCTGAGAAGCAGGGAGCTGATCCGCCAGGTCAAGGACGCCCTGGCCGGACGCGCCATGGTCATGGCCGGAGCCGGCTCCAACGACACCGCCCACGCGGTACGCATCGGCGTGGCCTCCCAGGAGGCCGGTGCCGAGGGCCTGCTCATCAACGCCCCCTACCACAACCGCCCCAGCCAGGAGGGCGTCTACCGGCACATCAACGCCGTCGTCGGGGCCACCGACCTGCCCGTCCATGGTCTACGACATCCCCCGGACGCACCGGCGTGAAGATCACCGAGGAGACCCTGGCCCGCCTGGCCGAGAACCCCCGCGTCAAGGCCGTCAGCGACGCCACCGGCGACGTCGAGCAGGGTTCCGCCGCATGGAGTCCACCGGCCTGAGTACTACTCCGGCGACGACGGCCCTCAACTTCGCCTGGCTCACCCACGGCGCCTCCGGCGTCATCTCCGTGGCCGCCCACGCCGACGCCCACTCCTGGCGCCAGATGATCGGCGCCGTCGACGCCGGCGACCCGGCCAGCGCCCGCACCTCGCCCGGAGCCTGCGCCCCCTGGTCCACGCCATCATGGGTGGCGGGCAGGGGGCCGTCATGGCCAAGGAGGCCCCTGCACCTCCAGGGACGCCCTGCCCGAGCCCCGCCCTGCGCCTGCCCTGGTGCGCGCCGAGGAGGCCGAGGTCGCCGCCCTGCGCGAGGTCCTGGCTGCCTCCGGGCTGCTCTGAGAACCGGTAGGGCACGCCCACCATGCGCAGTGGTCGCTGCACCCGAGCCACCTGGACCGTGCGGGCCTGGTGGCCTGCTGGCGCGAGTTTCTATCCGACCCGAATTCTTTATCGTACAAAGTGAGGGTTATCTACAGAGTGAAGCGAGTTGTCACTGACCCCGGCAAACACAAGTAATCGCCATAATTTTAGAAAATAACCATCAGTGGCTGGATCGGATGGAGGATAGACACTCGAATGCCGTATGAAAAATCTTAATGCTTTCAAGTAGTGTTTTAAACTGATTTGATTTGCGCTGACCACGTAAAAAGGGAGACCTGTTTATGCGAGCACCTAAAACCGAAAGTACAGGAAGTTCAGGGCAAAGTGCAGTCAAAGCAGAGTTTGAATACATGTGGGGGTGCTGGGTCGATGCCCGAACATGATAATGGAACAGATTTATGCCCACTGCCTGAGATGATCAAAGGTTTGAGTGAGGTGTGATGGCATGTCAAGTAGAAAACCGAAATAGTTACTTTTAGGAGCCCTCTGAAGGATGGATGAAGAAGTTAAAGGTTGGTGGTTTACAGAGAAACCGTGAGCACTTTGAGTACTGGCTAAAATCACTCTATACCGCACATTATTGTACTGAGGGATCAGGAGAAGAGGAAGTCATATTGGGTGCACGTTACTGATGATAACGTGATAAATAGAGGCCTAAAGTGGCCAAAGATTTTGGTCCCTGCAAATCAAGTAGTCGAAGAATCACAGAACGACGCTCTTCGAGAAGTCGCCTGTGCAGTCAGCTACCCAAACCTAGTTGGGCTAACTCAATATTATCGGCATCAAGTGAAGATTTCGGTCGAGGATAGACTTCGATATGCATTAATTGCACCACGCTTGATCGCGCCGAATTTGAATGTCGAATCAGTCAGGCATAATGCGCTTACTTCCGGTATTTCGGGAGCGAAAGCGCTTGCGCTTTCTATGCTAGGAAACTTGGAGCGGACCGAGCGTCTACAGTACCTTCCTGACTATAGTTTTAAAAAGATCAATTCTTTTCTGCAAGCGATACCAAGGAATTCGGATGGATTGCCGCCAAGGTAGTAGATTCTTACATAAAAATCGGGACTTTGAAACCTAAAAACTTTGCAAGATAAGGCGGTCACAATCCCGAGGAGAGAATCGTTGCAACTTAATGATTACGACTGTCAGACTATTTGAGTTAGGTGATGCTGAAAAGGTTTGCTTCAGTGATACGTCAAGAACTAGGATTAATTGGCGAAGGATTATACCGAGACAGATTCTTTATCAGTCAGAGAAAAATATCCGTCCAGTCGATGTTGCTTTGCTGCAAGGCTCCAACCTGCCAGGAGCATTGCTTGAGATAGGAGAATATGAGAGTGCGTTTATCTGCGCGTTGAGGGCTAAGCAAGTTGGATATGAGTTCCCCTCGGATCCTACAGCCCTAGCTATTGCTGGAACGTCTTCAGTAACGGCATTTCAATCTGCGCCTTGGAGTGAGCATAATAACTATGAGTACGATGTCACTCTTAAAGCGTACGACAATGAGGCAATCATGGTGGCGAGTCGGAGATCTTTTTCCTGGGGTTGTCCAGTACATTTGGAGAATCAATTTATTGATCGCATGAAATCGGTTGTTAGTGGTAATGCAAGCGATGGTTACGTCGATGAAAATTCTGGTAAGTACTTGCGATCGGCGGCGTTGATTTGCTCTTTTTCGGGTGATCAAAATGGCTGGCGGGAAGTGAGTAAACAGACGGCTTACGCCCTGTTTGCCACAGCAGAGAGTGTAGTAGATGCGAAGCTTGTCTCTAGAAGTTCTAGAATCGGCGCAAAGAGCTGGCGATGTTAAGAACGCAGAAATTTTATGCCGATCACCTTCTTAGCTCAGGAATTTCTGGAGAATCCTGAATTTTTGAACTCTGTCTATGGCAAGGTTGATCTCGCTAGGTCGACTAGAACAACAGCTCATTTTTTGACTTAAATTTCCTAATTAAGTTTATGGCGGTAGCCTTAATGTGGGTGACGCTAATCTGCTGTGCGAATTCATTTTGCGAGAATTGAGGACTCCACAAAGATTTTCTATGCTTACTGGAAAGGTATGCAGGAATCTCGTAATGAACTCAATAATTTATATACATAGAACATTTACTAAGTTTGCTTCAGTCTATTTATGCGCATTTAGATGACGAGCATGTTCTCAGTTTAGTGAATTGTTTGCGTGATATTGTTTCTGAGATGAGTGCATTGAGGACCCTGTTTTAGATGATGTGTTATCAAAGTCAGGAAATTGGTTGAGATAATCCCTAGCGACGCTTGCAGCGTGACGACAGGAGGTCGCTATGGGTGAGATAGGCAAAAACATACGTTTCTGGGAAAAACTACTAGACGATAGTGATTTGTGTAACTCAGTGCATACTGATCGGGGAGGTTAGTTAGGCGGGTGATGGGTGGGTGGCCTTGGGTGGCGGTGTGGGGTCGGTGGTAGATTGTAGAGGTGCAGCCATGCAGGGTAGGGCTTGGCGGCGTTGGGTCTCGGAGGTGTAGTGGCGGGCGTAGGCCCAGCCGTCGGCCAGGGTGCGGTGGAAGCGTTCGATCTTGCCGTTGGTCTGGGGCGTAGGCGGGTGTGCTTGGCCTTGATGCCCAGCTGCTGGCAGGCGGCTTGCCAGGCCTGGGAGCGGTAGGCAGAGCCGTTGTCGGACAGGACCTGCTCTACGCCCTTGATCCTCGGGCGCTGAACCGCGAGCACGCGCGCTGGAGCACTGCGACGGCGGTATCGGCCTTCTCGTCGTCGTGGATCTCGCTGCAGACCACGCGAGTAGTCATCAATCACCGAGTGCACGCAGGCGTAGCCCATCACCGGTCTGCGGCTGGCCTGGCTACGGGCTCTTGCCGGGTGGAGGCGCGGTTGCGCGCGCCCTGGCGCGCACCGACGTAGCGCCATCCACCACCGTCGGGGATGTTGCCGATCTTCTTGACGTCGACGTGGGACAAGAGATCCGGGGTAAAGGTGCTCGTAGCGGCGCACGACCTGACCGGTGGCCTGGTCGGTGTACGACAGGCGGTTGAGGTGGGCGGCTCGCAGGATGTGGTGGACGGTCGAGGCCGCGACGGTGCGGGCAGCGAGCTGGACGGGGCCCTCACGCAGGCGCATGCGCAGCGAGACGATCCGTTTGACCACTGCCTCAGGTGTGCGGTGAGGGCACGAGCGTGGGCGGCTGGAGCGGTCGGTCATGGGCTGGCCGGCCCTGTACCTGTCGGGCCCAGCGCTGACGGTGGGCCATGAGCACCGGAACCGGGCAGCAACCTCGGCTGACGGGCCAGCCCTCCTCAACCACCAGGCGGGCGACCTCACACGAGCACGCGGGGGTCAGGGCTGCGTTAGCGTGGGACATGAGGAGAGCACCTTTCGTGTCTGGCTGATGGGGAACTGCAACACCCCCACTCCAACCAGCCCAAGGCGCTCTCCTCACCTCAAAGACTCCAGATCACACCTCAACCAACCCTCCCGATCAGTACACTTAAGGAACTGTTGCTTTATTGGTAGGTG
>BNJS01002913.1_pt1 | contig 69962 bp, 109 predicted proteins | sample 8540461 | NCBI WGS metagenome assembly BNJS01 (sample SAMD00202454, study PRJDB9452) | human saliva metagenome | isolation source: human saliva | place: Japan
TTTCTTCGCGGTGGTTATATTAGTGTTCTCGTTGGAATGTTCTTAATAATTCCAGGTAGTAATGAGATCTATAGCCTTAAAGAGAACTGCACTTGCTAGTGTCTTTTTGCCGGAAACCTCTTCTGCGCTCTAAATGCTGGCTATTTCACAGCCTATGCGGAAATGCAAACCACTAAACCATTTATGGTCCTTAGCTGTAGAAGAACAATTCTATCTGATTTACCCTCTTATACCTATGGGCATTATTGAGAATAATAAAAATAAACTATCAGAATTCTATTCTAATTCTTCTTTCTATCCTATTCATCTTTATCATCAGTAGTTTTCTTTAGCTTTCCTTCCTATTCACTTCAGAGGTTCAGTTATGGTAGCCTACTACCTACCTCATTTGAGGTTTGGAGAACTCTTGATTGGAGCTTGTTACGGCATTTGGGTTAATCGTATCATCATAAATACTAAATCAGAAAATAATATTACAACAAACAAAAGACAACCAGCGAATCATTTTTACAACAAGAGGAGTCTTTTAGAAATCGTCTCCGTCTGCTTACTTTTGGGAACTCTCATACTCCCGTTCCCTACCAAGTTACCATGGTTCCCTGGCTTTTCAGCAATTATTCCATGTCTAGCAACTGTAGGAATAATGCACTGTGGTTTAAATTCCGCATGTAGCATCTCACGTTTCTTATCTCATCCCATTATTGTTTACATCGGAAAGCTATCCTATTCTCTTTATCTATGGCATTGGCCTGTCCTTGCCTTTGCGCGCTACATACTACAACGCCCCTTAGACACCACGCAGCTATTTTACTGCATGCTCGTCATCCTTTTCCTATCGGTTGTATCATATTATACTATAGAATACCCTCTTCGTCACAAACAATGGACTTTTACTAAAACTTTCTCTATATACTATCTCGTCCCAGCCACCATAACGATCATATTATGGTTTGTTGTTCCTTACAAAAATACGATGGAACCATACACCGTATGCGGAGCACCCAATTATACTACTGAACAATATCAAAATATGATAATTGGCGATAGTTCTAAAAAAGCGAATGTGTTAATAGCAGGAGATTCATATACGATTCATCTTCTAGGCTTCGTACAAAAAGTGGCTAAACATGAAGGATGGTCTGCAAAATTTTCGGGAATTCATGGGAGTCCATTTTTATTAGATTATGTTCTCCCTAAGTTCCATGCCGATAAGGATATTAAGAAAATGGTTTCTTCTAGGAACTCACAACTAATCTCCCAACTTAGAGATTACAAGACCGTAATTCTTTCCAGCAACTGGTCTGAATATATGGATGATACTCCGACCTTCATGACCGAAATAGACCGAACACTAGATTACTTAACATCACATGGTCACCACACTATAATGGTTTTCTCAGCACCAAACTTAGAAACCTCGCGATTGCCTGAAACATTTGCTCGTCTACAAGGATTTTCGCTCCCAGTGCATTTCACAGAGCAAGAAATCAAAGGTAAAGCATATCACGAAGATATAGCTATTCGCAAACACCTAATGCAGCATATTAAAACGAAGTTTCCGAAAGTTGTATGTATTGATTTGCTTCCTCTTGTCCCTAAAGACATTATGGTCGAAGGGAAATCTGTGATGAGAGACAATTACCACTTCAGCTTTTTTGGTGCGCAATACGTAGCAGACCAGTTTATCCAAAGGGGATACCATCTAATAGCTTCGTAACTGCAACAAACATTCTAAGGAGAACTCAATCTATTCAGAGTCGCTACCAGCTATCATGACTTTTCTCTCATCTTGCACAAAGCGATTTTCTTAATAAACTATGACCTATCGTCCCGACATAGACGGACTGCGCGCAATTGCCGTATTAGCCGTCATTCTCTTCCACCTCAACTCCTCGTGGTTGCCTGGTGGTTTCCTCGGAGTGGACATTTTCTTCGTCATCTCAGGCTATCTCATTGGTGGCATTCTTTATCGCGAACTTTCCACTAACACCTTTTCTCTCAAACGATTCTACCTCCGAAGAATGCGCCGCATCCTGCCCGCTTTCTTCGCGATGGTAATTCCCACCTTATTCCTCAGCAGATTTATCATCGTTGCCGGTAGTCCCGATGCGATAAAAGCAGAGACGCAGTGCTCTATCTGCTACGGTCTTTGCAAACAACCTCTTTAATTCCTTCTACACAGACTATTTTGACACCAACAACCTCAATCCTTTTCTTCACCTTTGGTCTTTGTCTGTGGAAGAACAATTCTATTTTCTCTATCCACTTTCAGTCCTATGGGGAATTATAAAAGTCATCAAAGATAGCTTCGCGCTCTCTGAAAACCAATGGAAAACAACCACGTGGGTACTTTTTCTCCTGATGATTCTTTGCTGCATTTCAGCATTTACAGAAGTACGTTTTAGAGGAACCCTCGGGCAAATTTATTATCTTCCCTTACCACGCTTTGGAGAATTGCTATTAGGTGCTCTTTTGGCCATTTTCAAAGCACATCAATCATTCAAATCCACTGCGGAGAACGCGCCATCTGCAGTATTCCAAGTAGCGCCACGCATGAGGCATCGGTGCTGCAGTCACTCTCCTACTCTGCCTTGTTCTACCTTTTTCCACGAAAATGCCGTGGTTTCCTGGACTCCTCGCCTTAGTGCCTTGTTCGGCTACGGCAGCCATTATATATAGTGGGGCATTTTCTCGCGGATTGATATACCGCTTCTTAGCGGCTACACCCGTTAACTTCATAGGACGTATTTCCTATTCGCTCTATTTGTGGCATCTTCCGATTTTAACTTTCGGACAATACATCAATGACAGCAACTATCTTTGAGTGGCTTTACTGATTGCTTCCCTCTTGATTGTCTTGTGCAGCCTATTATCCTATTATTTTGTGGAACAACCCTTGCGCCTCAAACAATGGTCGTTTGCAAAAACGGGAGTCTTAAGCTACATTCTGCCAACACTATGCGTGGTGGCACTCTACAATTTCAGACCTTTTGAAAAAGCAATGAGACCTTTCACGACCTGTGGCACACTGCGTAGCATCAACCACCTGGCAGACTACGTTGGAGACTCTACAAAGCAGGCAACAGTACTCATCGCAGGGGACTCCTATAGCCAGCATCTCTACGACTTTTTGATAAAGTAGGAAAGCATGAAGGCTGGCGAGCCAGAATTTCATACATACCAGGAACTCCCTACTTAGGAAATGATTATATTCCACAGAAATTCCTAAAAGAACGTGGGTACGATTATAATTTAGCTCAACAGCGGAATAGACTAGCTGAATAAAAGAGCTCCACTTTACGACCATGTGGTGGCTTTCTTATGTCGTGGCTAGCCGAGGACAGATAGCACTTTTTGCCAGCACTTGCTCAAAGGCAATTCAGGAACTGGAAAGCAAGAAGAAAAAGTCCATTGATTTTTCTCTAATTGAATTACGAGAAGGGGCTTTTAAAATGCACTATAATATACTAGGTTTATCCTCACTCAACTCAGAAAACGTGCATTTTCTGGAACAAAGTACAAATCGTCACCTGATCCCAATTCCAAGGAATTGACCACTTTGCAATATGTCAAGACTCATTTCCCAGAGGTTAACTGCATCGTCCCACAGATTACTGCCTTCTTCCCCATTTATTAAAGGAAGATCCATTGTATTGAATGAAGACCACCTCAATAGCTACGAAGCCAATTATATTGCAGATAGCTATTTTCAACAGGACAACCTTGATTGTACCAACCGTGTCTTCTCAACGATGACTCCATTCAGAGTATTGCTATCACGACCCCCAATTAGAAATTTACTACCATTTTACATAGCTTTTGAGTCCTAGAAACCACTCCCTTGTGACCTATCGTCCCGACATAGACGGACTGCGCGCAATTGCCGTATTGGCCGTCATTCTCTTCCACCTAAACTCCTCGTGGTTGCCTGGAGGCTTCCTCGGAGTGGACATCTTTTTCGTCATTTCTGGCTACCTCATTGGTGGCATACTATATCGCGAGCTTTCCACTAACACCTTTTTCTCAAACGATTCTATCTCCGCCGAATGCGACGCATCTTGCCCGCCTTCTTTGCCGTAGTGGTGTTCACTCTCATCGTTGGTGCGCAACTGATGGTGCCAGGTAGTGATGAGTGGAACACGGCACGTAGTTCAGCCAAGTGGAGTGTGTTCTTTGGGGGAAACTTCTTTTCTGCACTAAACACGGACTATTTCGCCCCGACTGTTGAGGTGCAACCCCTCAATCACCTTTGGTCACTTGCGGTGGAAGAGCAGTTCTATTTCATATATCCGCTCATCTTGTGGGCAATCATGGGGATATCGAAGCACATCCTCCCACCTGCTTCCTCCTCCCTCACAAGTTGGGTCAATGTTGTGCTCACCGCACTCGCCATCGCAAGCTTTGCACTCGCCTTCGTCCCTTTTCAGTGTTCACGGTGCAGCCTTAGTACCCTACTATCTTCCTCATCTTCGTTTTGGAGAACTCCTCATTGGAGCCATCCTTGCTGTGGCCGTTTCGCAGGGCAGCCTGCAACCATCAGTCAAAACGGCAACAAGTGTGGGTAGCCTCAGTATCGTTGTCCTCATCGCCTGCCTTGTCCTTCCCTTCCCCAACACTACGCCATGGTTTCCTGGCTTCGCGGCGGCACTTCCCTGCATCGCCTCGGCAGGAATCATCTATGCCGGTGCTCGTCCCTACTGGTTCGCCAGCGTACTTTCGCATCGCTCAGTAGTCTTTGTGGGAAAAATCTCTTATTCTCTCTACCTTTGGCACTGGCCTGTGCTTGCCTTTGCGCATTACGCCTTGGGGCAAGAGCTCAGCTACTCAGTACTTGCTATTTGTGCTCTCCTCATTGTTCTACTGAGTCTTGCTTCCTACTATCTCATCGAACAGCCTCTTCGTCACCTCCAATGGTCGTTTGGCCGCACAGGATTGGTCTATTATCTCTTGCCAACGCTCCTTGTGGCTGGCCTCTACATGCAGGGACGCACCACTCCAGAAGAGATGCGCCCGTATGTGCAACGTGGCAGTCTAAATATTGCAGAACGTAATTTTGCCTATAGAGCTATAGGCGACTCTACGGCTGAGAATCGTGTCCTCATCATTGGCAATTCCTACACCATCCAACTCCATGATTTCTTCGATAAAGTAGCCAAACACGAAGGTTGGAAAGCTACTTTCTCTGGAGTTACCACCCATTTCCCAAACTTGACACCACAGGTCAAACCTCTAACAGCTAAAGAGTATGCTCAACAATTACCTCTCATTGGCCCAAAAGGAGATGCAAGACAACTAAATGCCCTACGCACTCGTCGGATTGCTGGAGAATTAGAACAGTATAACACGGTTATTATCAGTCTTAACTGGTGGCATGAAGAATTTCTTGAGAAAGCTCTTAAACGAGTAGAACAAAGCATAGCCCGCTTCCAGAAAGAAGGCAAGCAAATCATTTTGGTGCACAGCTGCTACACCTACAACACATATCGAGTGGCAGAAACTTATCATAAAGTGATGGGAAAAGGGAATTGGTTATCCAACATACTCCCTACCCCCATCCTCCAAAATGAAAAATACGAGAAGGCTGTGAGCAATTACCAAAAAGTAAAGCAGACCATCAGTACACGCTACCCTCAAGTGCGCTGGGTAGATCTTACCGAATTCCTTCCAGCTGACTTGATGGTTGAAGGAAAAACGGTGCTCTGCAACGGCACACACATCAACATCTATGGGGCAAACTATCTTGCCGATTGCTTCATTCGTAGTGGTCAGCAACTAGTAGCTGCTACACATCCAGTTTCCTCACAATAATACGTTAGAATTGTTGGGCATCTAGTGCTACATATTCTGAGCATGAACAAATCGCAGAGAAAGCTACCTCGCGGGGACTTCCATCCACTTTGAGCGAAGTGCTTCATAAAGATGGGAGAACGGCAACAAAAACTCCAAGAGTTTTGAAAGAAAGTCGAAATTTCTCAAAACAACTCCGAGTTTTTCATGGCATTTCTCGAGACTCCCAATACACATCACAGCCTCTTCAACAATCGTCGCCACATTTCCTTGAGAAAATCATCAAACATAGTAAAAAATCGCCCGCACCTCAAAGATTGAGATGCGGGCAGATGTTTTATCTAGCTTAGCCATCTACGATCAATACGAACCATCAGGCTAAAAGCTCCGTCAGGGGATGAGTTATTCTGCACTCTTTTTCAGCAGCTGTCTTCGGCAACTATTTCCTCAGCAGTAAAAGAAATCACAGCATCCAGCTTGCACGGGGAGGTTGCGCCATTGCACCAATTTGTACGGATATCGCTCACACGAACACGATCGCGATCCCATGCAGGAAGGTACACTCGTCCATAAACATGGTGAGCTCTGCTTCAGTAGCATGTCTTGTAGCCAAAAGTGAGTGGGCTCACCCTTGAAGTGCATCGCACGTGTTTTGAGACACTTGCACGAGGGGCACATCGTCAGCTTCGGTGTACATCGTAACGTCGGCAGGTGACACGATCACGAGCACCAGCGGTGGTGCGGCGTGAGTTTCGTCGATAGTTTTCTACGATGAGCGTGTTGTTGCCACGACCCACGAGCTTGAAGAGTCCAGCTTTGCCGGAGATTGCGAGAGATCGTTTCTTGCATATTGGTCTCTACTTTTGTTTATGAGTTTCGTTTGAAAATGCCGGCTGCAAATTTACGGCTTATTTCTAGTTGTGCAAAGAACGACCTAAAAAACGCAGCGTTCATCAGCACAAATATTAGTCCTTAATAAACTTGAAATGACGGAAGTTGAGCTGTTGCTCAGCTCCGCTAATGTTGGTGACGCGGATAGCACGCACGGTCGTTCCCCTAGTTCATTACCAGTGTGAATCACCTGATCCTTTTCGTTGTAGTGAAGGAGCCACCTTCTGCCGTGCCATCAGGACGGAGACATTCAAGCTGGAAGAGGCTGCTGTGCGGCTTTCCAAAGTTGAAGTCCATGCCAGCGAAGCGTAACAGGGCGATCGGTGGTGAGCGTGAAATGAGAACCCACGGGCCAAGTGATGATTTCGTGAGAAGGAGCAACTTTCACCTCGCTACCATAAATGCTGATAGGCTGGAGCTTGGGTTGAGGCACATCAGTTTCGATGGTGAAGGGCTGATATTGTGTCACCACTTCGTAGTGGTGCCAGCTTGTGCATTCATCTTCTCGGTAGCTCACCGCGAAGAGCTTGTTGAGAGCAGGGAAACGAAGGGTTCCCAACTTGAGTTCAGTTTGATATTCGTGGAGCACAGTGTGCGGTTAGCTTCGAGATCATGCATTTGCTTCTGCAAAAGCTCTGAGCACGATTGTGACTGTGCATCGAAGCTCATCAAAGGTGCGCCTTCCGTGGCCGTGGCATTATTCTGCCTTATGCACGAGTTCTGCGAGAGTGGTCACTGCCTGAGCATATTGTGCCAAGTGCTTACCTTGCATCAACCAAGGTAGCAATTCCTCGATCAGCCAAGGATTGGTGCTTATCGGTCATGAGGAGATCGCAGGAAGTAGCGAGTGACTGAGCGTGCTCACGGGTTGTGCTGCCGTGAAATTCGCCGCTTCATAGCTTGATCGCGAGAGTGATTTTAGCTCACGGCTTTCATCGCGACGGAAACCATGACCAGTAGGTCCGAGATCTTCATTGTAGGATGCAAACACCTGAAGAGCTTGACTCTGCGCAGGAAGCAGGTTTTCTATAGCGCCCATGAGGTCATGGCATCGCATAGGGCTTCCGCCTTCCACAGATGAGTCTGCGAGAGAGATGAGAGATTTTAGAACTCTCGGCATATTGCGTGGATCGCTCACAAACCTGAGAGATCGTCTGCGATGTCAAGTCCGTTGCCATAGGTGGGGCCAAGGAGGAGGTGGTCGCGCACGAAGTCATTGACGGGGAAGTTGAACCAAATGTAGCCTTTGCGACGGATGCGCTCGTTGATCCAGTTCATGCCTTCCTTCTCGATGGTGTGCACCACGCTATTGCCCGTCCACATCACTTCGATGCCAGGACGAAGGTGCTTGCCAAGGGTATGGAGATATACATCGCCCTTCCCACTCCACGCACGATTGTAGATGGTGGGACAAAGCAAAAGGGGAGAAACATCGCCATGCTTGCGCACAAACACAGAGTCTACATAGTTGAGCAGCTCAGCTTGCTTCTCGCCGCGTGATCCTTCGCCCGAGATGTCATCGAAGAAGACGGCAAAAGAACGGATGCCAAGACCATACATCTTCTCGAGCTTATTCACAAGATTATCACGATCTTCATTCGTCCATTTGATATCGAGGCCAGGATGTATCGCCCAATAGAAGTTTACCCCACGTTGGTGCGCACGGATATTGAGTTCTTGCAGCAATTTAGCTTCGTTCTCAGGATATGCCTCGCGCCAATGCTGGCGGTGATAGGGATCATCTTTCGGGCCATAGATGTAGACATTCATCTTGTTGCGACCATAGAAGTCAATCATGGCGCAGACGGTGTTCGTGACTCAAGGACGACCATAGAAACCTTCGATGGCACCGCGGAATTTAACATCGGGCCAGTCTTGAGATGGTGCAAGTCTCGAGTTGGCCTTGCCATGCATTTCGCGTCAAAGTCTCGAGACACCATAATAGAGGCCACGCTCATCGCGACCCGCAATGACCACTCCTTTAGGGGCCCACAGCCATGTAATAGCCTTCCTCGTGTTGAGGCACGAGCTTCTTAAACTTATTGACACTGCGATCACCTACCACGCCGAGAGTGACACGAAAGCTCGCAGCTTTAGCGAGTTGCTCAACCCCTATCTCCGAGAGGCAGAGAGGGCATAGGGCGAGATTGTCGCTGACGATCAGCAGTGACCGACCATGCTGGGAGCGCAGCAAAAGATGACGCGTCGAGTGACACTGTGAGGCACTGGATTGACCAATTCCACTTGGGCTTTTGCTCCCATGGCTAGGCCAGAACATATCGTGAGAGATAGCAAAAAGGCTTTCATTGTGTGATTTTTGTGAAGTTAGCTGCGCAAATATGGTACAAAACGGCCGAAGTTCCAAAAAGTAGTTACTTTTGTAGGAACGACTGCACTTTATAGGGCTTATTCACTAGTGAGGACATGTTCTGCATGTGAAAGCCTGCCGTAAACGTGCATAACAGCAACGATTTACCTCAAAGAATAACCACAAAATGACGAATATTGTAGACCGTTTTCTCAAATATGTGAGCTTCGACACTCAAAGCGATGACAGCACTGGCACCACCCTAGCACCGAAAAGCAATTTCGATTGGCCGAGTATCTCGTGGAGAATTGAAATCCATCGGGATGGCTGAGGTGGAAATGGACGAATTGGGCTATGTTTATGCCACACTTCCTGCTAACACGGACAAAGCTGTTCCCACCATTGGCTTCATCGCTCACATGGACACGAGCCCTGATGCTTCGGGCGAGAACGTGCGCCCACGCATTGTGCAGAACTACGACGGCACGGACATCGTGCTGGATGCGGAAGCAGGTATCGTGACAAGTGTGGAAAAATTTCCCGAACTACTCCGCCACGTGGGCGAAGACATCATCGTAGCTGACGGTCACGCGCTTCTAGGGAGCTGATGACAAGGCGGGCATTGCCGGGATTGTCACAGCAATGGAATGATCTCATTGCGCATCCCGAAATCAAGCACGGCAAGGTGCGTGTTGGTTTCAACCCCGACGAAGAAATCGGACTCGGTGCGCTAGAAGTCTGACGTGGAAAAATTTGGTTGCGAATGGGCTTACACCATGGACGGAAGTGAGCGCGGCGAACTTGAGTTTGAGAACTTCAACGCGGCTTCTGCCAAGATTGACATCACCGGGTGAGTGTGCACCTGGCTATGCTAAAGAACAAGATGGTCAATGCAGCACGACTTGCCACCGAACTCGTACAGAAGATGCCCGAATTTGAGACACCCGAACACACCACGGGCTACGAGGTTTCTTCCACCTCACCAACCTCTCCGGAACAGTGGAGCGCGCGCAGTTGAGCTTCATCATTCGCGACCACGACCGCGAGCGTTTTGAAGCCCGCAAGGCGATGCTCCGCGGATTGGTGCAAGGCATGAACGCCAAATATGGCTACGAGGCTCTCCGCTCACCCTGAGCGACACCTATTATAATATGCGTGAGAAGGTGGAACCCATGATGCACATCATCGACATTGCAAAAGAAGCGATGGAAATGGCGGAGGTGACTCCCGAGATTAAGGCCATTCGCGGTGGCACCGACGGAGCGCAACTGTCGTTCATGGGTCTTCCCCTGCCTAACGTCTTTGCTGGTGGCTGAACTTCCACGGAGCGCACGAATTTCTCCCCATTCCCAACCTCGAAAAGGCGAGCGAAGTGGTGGTGAACATCGTAAAAATCACAGCAGAGCGTTAGGATTATTCTTCGTTGTGAATTAAATGTTCTGTACACTAGCGGGGAATCCCTCAAAGAGCCGTTAAACATGAGAAAACAAGCCTTGTCAGCTCTGCAAGAATATACTATAGTTGCAAAGCAGTAACCTCACTTCTCAAGTAATCTAATAGCAAAAGCATGCAGTCTCCAAAGTTCTTCTCCCGTTTCATTACGTGCATCATTACATTCATCAAGGAAAAAGACCTGCACCTATATATTGGTGCAGGACTTTTTCATTCTATATCATTCTTGGCTACAAGAATCCCATCATGAGATGAGTACAACAAACACGTTATTGATGAATACTGCTGTGAAATAGAGATCGAATATTGCGCTTCAATTACTGGGTTTCACTAATAGGTATCAGTATTTACGACCTTATTCAGAGTATAAGAATCGATATCGATTTGATTCTCGACTAATTTTCCTTGTGGTTCTATTGTCTACCATTATCTTTATTTGCCGTCTAAGTGGATTATATGATTATCTTTCGATTTTAGGCTTTATTTCTTATGTAGATGTAATGTTGTTCATAGGAACTGGTTATGTAATAGTTTCTATAGTAAATGTATGTTTGGAATGCAAAGAAGAGAAACGTAAAGCAGAGAATAACGATATATCTTCACAATACCTTGATGGTATACTCCATGACTGTCCTATAACAAAAGAAGATGATGACATATTCGACTTCAAAGATGAAATAAGAAGAATTGTATCTATTATCAAGGATTCAGATAAGAATAAGACTTGGAGCCTTGCTGTTCGCCCAATAGGGGTATGGGAAAACCTCATTTATCAACTGTATAGTCGACCAACTAGAAAAGAAAGACAAGATTGAAGTTTTGTTTTTAATCCTCGCACTAGTAAGTCTGTCGCCACTATTCAAGAGGATTTTTTCACTCAGTTCACTTGTATTTTATCTAAATATGACAGCAGATGTAGCCATGTTATAAAAGACTATATGTCTGCACTGCAACTAATTGATAATAGAGGTTTAGTTGAAAAAGCGATCCATTTTTATCGAGTTTGGAATAAGGTAGATTTGAAAGAAAGTATCAAACAAACGCTCAAACGTATTCCCAAAAAAGTTCTGGTCGTAATTGACGACTTTGATCGCCTATCTAAAGATGAAATTTTAGAAGTCCTCAAGTTGATAGATACAATGCTGCTTTCCCTAATATGTTCTTCATGACTGCCTATGATGAAAACAAGTGAACAAATGCTCTGGCGATATGAGGTAATGGAGAAGACGCCTGTTTCGTTGACAAATTCTTCAATCTAGAATTTGCTATCCCTCTAAGACCCTATCTCTACATTAGCAGATTTATCGAAGGAGAACTCAAAAAGAAATTTCCAGCTAACGATAATCAGGAGATTAAGTTCAATGATATTGTAACTAGATTTCAAAATCTTTTCCGGCAATACGTTCCAACTTTGCGCGATGCTAAAAGGTATATCAATCAATTCGCATTAGATTATAGAAGTAGAAGGCGATGTAGACTTAGAGAGATTCATTCTTGTTCAACTGATTAAATATAGATTCCCAGAGGAATATAATCAACTATATAAAACTGCATATATAGAAGAAGAACGTAATTTTGCACTTGGTATCTACTTACTAAAGCAATCTATACCAGAAGATACAAGAAGTAGCTCTATTTTACAGAAACTATTTCCTAAGGATCCAGTTTCAGTTTTAGACAGATACAGACACATCTATAGTATAAAGAGCTTTCAGAACTACTTTATCAATCAAATATTTGGAACACTACATGTCAGGGAGATGAATAAGGTTTTCACAGAAAAACATAAACAATGCCTATAAACTAATTGACCTATGGTTAAAAGACAAAGAGAGTACCAATAGCATTATAGACTACCTACGTAACATCACGATAGGAGAAAGTGCAACATTCTACTTGCATTATTGTCAAATAGTTACGTATATAACGGCTAAAGGCCAAACAGTGAAATATAGGGGCTATTTCTCAATCTCATTAACACAAAGGGTATTGAAGTATATTTCCAAAGAGTATGAGTCGAAAAGCTTTTAAGAAACTGATTCTCGATATTATCACCAATAAAGGAATACGACGACTATTTAGTGCTTGCAAGAAAACTACACTCTAAATATAAAAAGGAGAGCTTTCTGATGAACAGTATCTAATCAAAGATAGCGATATATGGCCAACTATCAGAAAGAATTCATAGAATATACCAGAAGTAGCACTAAAGACGATGCTAAATTGCAAGAATGGCTCTATAATTGTGCTAGACCATGAAAGATACTTCTTCAAACAAATTCTGCTTTGATGCAGAGGTGCCTTAAAGGCCTATCGAGTATATCGAAAATAGTCCTAAATACTACATACAGAATTTTGTTAGATTAGGTGACTCAAGCCATCTTGAGGGTTAACGGGGTTGATGGTGAACCACTCTGGAAACAAATCTTTGGAGACCAGGAGCATTTTGAAGCCTTCATTGAAAGGTGCAGAAGAACAAAATATTCCAGGAATTCAACGCGTGAAGAATTTTTGGCGTTTGTACAAAGCAAATGATATGAATCCTATAAATTTCATTTCAGAAGGAAACGTACAAGAGAAAAACTAGATTCTGACCCTAACCGATGAAACAAAAAGCTCGAACAATTTAGAGGGAGATTGAAGAGGAAATAGATAAAATCCCTCTCCCGAATCAGGAATTTACAGTAGAATCAAAAGAAAATACTGACATCATTGAACGATTTCAAATCAAAAACTGAGTTATATATCTTTGTACATCAGTTTAAATGGCAGAGATAAACAAAAATTGATGATTTAATCGAAAAATATCAGGCTATACGATTGAAACCCACCAATACATGGAAGTTATTATAAAGCGAAAAGCAAAACACCCTACAAAACACATTGAGAGCATTGCAACACTAGATTGCAATGCTCTCAATTTTTAGAATTAGGGGTGCGCACATTCATCGCAACGCACAAATAAAATAGAAATCTTGGATTAAAACACTGGAAGAAAGTAGAAACTGTTTTGGGGGCAAACTTGCCTTATCAACAGCTAATCCTCACACATCATTAGCAGACTATGGTTTCTCCTTCAAGGCTTTCTTCATGGCTTTGGAGTTCTCCTCTCCCATCTTGGCAGTTTGAGGCTTATCCATTGCTGCAGGAAGATAACCCGCTGCGAAGAGATAGTGACGAATCAAGGGATGTTTGCGAAAAGAAGCAGGAGCTTTCTCCACAATCTCTTGGAGTTGCTTAGTCATCACAGGAAAGGGCTGCTGCTCTGTGAGCATGAGGAAATAACCTTCGCCCAACACATTGTTGGCATTCTCCAAAACAAACTTGACTTCGAGCTTTTCGATTTTCTCCAACAAGGCGTGTCGCTTAGGCTCTAGCTTTTCGATGACAGCAGGCATGGACATTCCAGAAAATATCATGCGATTGGCTGTGCGATCCAGCTCCCACAGTTCATTGTCATATCGGGCGCGCTGCGACATAAACTCCGACAAGCGGTCGTTAAGTGGGCCACCCGTTATGGTTTGTGCATGAGTTGTCCACTGCAACAACAATTGTCCGCCTTCCAACACCACAGGCATAAGATGCTGATCACCGACATAAATCTCTGCGAGTGCGATGCTGTCGATTGTGCCTCCGAAAGAGAAGCGACCATGAACAACGACACAAGAATCGAGATTGACACTTTTGACTGTTTCTCCCTTATTACTCGGTACGCGCAGGTAGAGTTTTTTCCCATCTAGACATGCCAACGATGAGTTTCCATCGATGTTATACTGCGAAGAGCAGGCGGTCAGGCCGATCAACAAAAGAAAGAGAAAGTAAATCTGGCGCATGATGGATAGGTTTAGAGAAACAATTGTATGGCAAGCTAAGCTTGATATTTTGCAAATGTACATCTAAACATGCAAATCTCCAAACAGATTCTAGGAAGTATCGCGGGAGAATAACTTTCTTTTGGAATCTAGTAGAAAGAACTTCATGGACTGACCACTATTTTAAGTGATCTATCGATAAGTTTATAGTGTAAAATAGAGCTACATACGAGCTTAAGAAAGTGCTACGCACCAGTTGGCTCTGGATTCTGCAGTTGTTGTTGCTGCCACTTCTCTCGCGCCATGTCTTGCATGTCCACCGCTTCGTCATATTCGTCCACGATCTCCACACCCAACATCGTCTCAATCACGTCTTCCATGGTCACGATACCACGCATCGTGCCATATTCGTCTGTGATGACTGCTATGTGTTCCTTTTGTTGTAGCATCTTTTCCCAGATGTTAGACACCACTTCATCATCTTTGAAGGTGAGAATTGGTCGCACCAACGTGCTGATTTCCTGTGCAAAGTGGTCTTCCGACAACCCTTCCAAAAGCTCGGAACGCAACACATATCCTTTGATGTATTCCTCTTCGGCATCATACACCGGCAAGCGACTGTGCACATCAAGATGCTCATCATCGCTTCGGAAAAACTCCCCTAGGGTCATCGTTTCATTGACAGTCGCCACCACCGTGGCAGGAGTCATGATTTCTCTCACGAATCTCACCCAGTTTAAGGAAACTACGAAGGGCTTTGCTCTCCTTAGCTTTGAACACCCCTTCTTCCACGCCCACATCCATCATGGCCTGGACTTCTTCACGGCTCACAGAGGTTTGCACCTTCCCACGATTGATGAGCACGGTGATAAACTCTGACAGCAACACCAACGGATAAGTGATGACGATGAGCACACGAATCACACTCGTGGCCCCACAATGCGAGTTGTCACAGGTAGGTTGCCCTATCACTTTAGGGACAATCTCTGAGCACTACCAAAATGAGGATGGTCATCACCGCCGAGGCCATAGCCACTGCATCGCCTTCGCTACCAGGTGCTCCGCCATACATTTGCCATAGTTCTGCCGCTTGTGCTCCCACACCTGCCGCACCGACAGTGTGAGCTATGGTGTTGAGAGAGAGAATCGCAGCAATAGGGCGATCGATGTCGGCTTTATAGCGTTTCAGCACCGATGCTATTTTGGCAGCCCTCTTGCTCTTTAATCGTGGCATGACAGTAGTAAGCCAGAAGCACCGCTTCAGCACCAACAGAGGGAGGAGGTGAAAGTGAGAAATAAATAAAAAGGAGTAAGCCCATTCAGAGTCGGCATGTCCAGCATGCCTAATTTGGTTTGATGTGCAAAAATACATTTTTTCTCAGGCAATTACAAATACTTTGGACTATTTTGTGCCTTTGCCGGTTAAATCCATATTATTCAACTCTGTACCAAAAATCATCCCCCAAAGGGAGCGCAATTCACCTTCGCAGTCTCAGCCTGCAGGGCTACTCCTTGTTTGCTGCACTCGGTAGTGGAGAGTGAATTGAGCGTTCTTGCGGTGGCCACGCTGGGCACAGCAGCCCTTGTTTTGAGCTGCTACCAGCAAAGCTCAGCGCGTAGCTCAAGTGAGCGACCAAGAGCAAGTGGCAGCCCTCGACGACGATCAGCGTTTGAGCGAAGTGGTACCACCGCTTCCCGCACTCCCTCGCTGCCAGCAAACGGCACGCCAGTGATGACCCTCAGCCGCTCAGAACTCGCGGCGGCGGGTGTCCTGAGTATTAACGTGACGCACTGAAACTCTGCGCAGGTAGATGTCCGACAGCGCGGTGCGTTTGGCAGTCAGACGGACATCAGCATCAATGGCGGCACCTTTGACCAACTTACTATTCTTGTCAACGGCATCGCCATCAACAACCCACAGACAGGCCACAACGCGACCGATTTCCTCTCAATCTTGCTGACATCCGAGCGCATCAGAAGTGCTCGAAGCGCGGCTTCTCGTGTGTTGGGCACTCAGGCTTTTCCGGTGCCATCAACATTGTCACGACAAGTGGCCCAACGCTCTATGCCCGTGCGGCTGGAGGTTCGTATGGCGCAGCTCAGGGGTGAGGTGCGTGGTCTTTTCCCGCCACCAATTCTGATGGCAACTTGTTCACTCTAGTTTGAGTGCAGGCTATCAGCGTTCAGATGCGTGCCGTGCGCAATGGCATTTCAAAGGTGGCAAAAGCCTTCTGGCAAGGTTCGCTCGATGCTGCTCAGCGCAGAGTCGATGCACAAGCTGGCTACGCTAACACTGACTGGTGCCAACACCTTCTACTCCATCGCATCGACCGACCAATGAGAGCTTACTACGCGCTATTTGGCTTCTGTCAAGGCGGAAACAAAGGGAAAAATCCACATTGCGCCCCAAATCTCTTGGTTTGCGCAACTACGACCATTTCAGTTTTTCCTGCATCTCCCACGTAGAAAATTTCAATCATCGGAGATGTGCTCATGCTGGTTTGAACTTGTGGACAGCATGGTCACTCGGTCGCACTGCCATCGGTGGTGAAGTGCGCCACGAAAACATCTATTCGGGCAATCTCGGTCGTGATATCAATGTGAGATCAGCGTTTCCGCATCCCTGGACAGTCGCTCGACAAGAAAGACAATAAAGGCATCTGGCGCACTCGCGATGGGCATCTAGCAGAATACACCAAATCGGTGGATCGCACCAACGTGAGTCTCTTTGCCGAGCACAATGTGTTGCTCCACGATTGGACACTCTCGTTAGGTGTTCTCGCTCAGCGCAACAACGCGTTTGGCAAGGATTTCCGCTTCTATCCTGTGGTGTTGATGTGGCTTATCGCCCTGCGGCAGACTGGAAGGTCTATGCTTCGTGGAACAAGTCGCTCCGCCTCCCCACCTTCACCGAACTCTACTACAAAGAGTCCTTCGCAAAGGGCAAACGCATCGGTCTGAAAACCCTGAGGAAAAACAGTGCGTTCCGTCTGCGTACTACCTTCCGCCCCACGGCTGGGTGACACTCGACGTGGCCGCACAATACAACCACGGCACCGATGTTGGACTGGGTGATGTGTGATGCCAAAGATAAATTTCATGCACACAACTTCCAGCTCGACAACTATGGAGTTTCTGCCGGTCTTGCCCTATGATGGCGCGATGGTATTTGGTGAAAAATCAGCCCCTTCGTCGCCTGCGTTTGGTTATGCCTACCTCACGCAGACACGCTAAGGAGCGAGGTCTATTTCAGTCGAACTATGCTGGTGAATATCTCCGCCACAGTTTGTCGCTACCCTCGACCATCGCCTCATTTCTCGCGAATGCCTCATGGGTGTTCCGCTTGCAAGAGCGCAATGGCAAACGACTATGTCGTGGTGGATCGCACCAATCCTGCGAAGCTCAAAGCCCTGTGAATCAGTTGATGCCTCTGGATGCATGGTCGTCTTGACCTCAAACTACACTGGGATGCGAAGAATTATTCGCTCTTCTGCGACCTACAAAACCTCACCAACCATCGTTTCTATGATTTGAGCCAATGTGAGAGCAACCTGGTTTTTGTGGTTATGGCAGGGAGCCAATATCAATTCTAGTGTCTCTCACTTGTTTTTATATTGCGTTTACCGCCACCTCCCTCATGGGAAGTGGCGGTTTCATGTTACACACTTGAGTCAAAGAAAGGCAAAAGAAAAGCTGCTGGCACCTCCCTTTTCTATCGCTTTTAATCCTCGAAAGTGCATGATAATTCGATTTATCATTACCTCATCGCATATCGCCAATTAGTCGATAGCTCCTATGCCTGATTGGAGAATGAAACCAACAATGTTCTTTTCCATGCGACTAATATATAATCATCGAACAACCAGCCTTCTAGAGAATTTTTGAGGCATTTCATAGCAGAAAAATCGCAGCAACATACGCGGTGCTACTGCGGTTTATTATCTGTTTTATTTGGTGTCTATCAATCGTTAATACCTGAAAACGATATTCATAATAAAACATGCAAACAAAAATGTCTACGATTCTGTTAGGTGCAATCAAGGTTATTTGTTTATTGCTTCAATCAATATGCCAATAGTGTTGTCTTCGTTTACAGCTTCGATGAAGCTTGCGATGTTGTAGATTCCCCATTGATTACTGATGTGGAGTGGAACTACCGTTATACTCTAGTTCAACAGCACGAGATTTGTCTTTGTTGTAAGAATCTTCAGAACGTAGCAAACCATTAGGGCATTTTGCATCGAGGTTTTCAAGTGTTCCCATGACATCTCCACCCTTCGTAATGATAAGGCTAACAACATTCTCTACAAGCTTTCTTTTGTTGTACTCGCCTTGACCATTGATGCTGTAGTTGGTGTAGTCTTTGTTGTCGACAAATTCTGTAATTGCTTTTTGGACTTCATTGACCCCCTTGTACTTCTTTTCACCAGAAGTAGCGAATGCGTTAATCGCTGCAAGAATCAATTCTTCGTTGGCATCCCAAAACTTCTTGAGCATTTCGTTGGTTTCTTTGTCTACTGCCATACTATTATAATTTTTAGAGTGAATGCCGGGTGATGTAGTACAGTGGATATAGTCTTCTATTGCAATTTCTTGTTGCTGAAGATATCGGTTCTCTCAGTATTGAGTAAGAACTTCAGTGAGTATATCCCCGATAGTTGACCTCTATGAAATGCTCCAAGTGCAGAAGGACCGTTCTGGATTGGCATCTCCCAATTGCTTTTGTGAGAGAGAAATATGTTCTTTTGATTGGGGAACTTTTGGTTTATTCCCTGGGCAAAATGCGTTGTTTGCTCGTGCGTAGCTCATTAGAGTAAATCTTATTCTCAATAATAATATTGATAAAATCACCCCTAAGGCAAGATTGCTCACAAGAATGTCGATACGTCCCTTTGGTCCCTTTTCCCTGAGCTTCAAACTATAAGATTCTGTCAGAACTTGTACATTGCTTGCACTTTGGTATGAAAGGGGAAGCCGATGTGAGTACTTGTTTTTGAACCACTGAAAATTCTTTGATTGATTGTTTTGCTCGAGTTCCCTACGACCGGCTATGCAAGTGAGCAAACTTTCTTAGTGCTCGTTCTCGTGTGTGACTCTCTCATTGAGCGTTTCTTCTATGCCAGGAACTTAACTATGATGTGTTTCACTTCGTACAGCCATAGATGTCCAGCATGGAATTCTGATTGATTTTGCGGATAATGGCTCTTGTCGCTGGGTTGAGAGTGAAAGTGTCATCCAACCAAGTTTCCACTTTTTCTAGAGTGATTCTCCTCCGAGTAGATTTCTGTGGCCCGACATTTTAGCTTTGATTGCCTGCGCCTGCCGTTGATCTTTTCGGTGCACTATGTCTCGATGTTCTCGCAAGTTTGCGACATTGTCGCATTCTTGTTAAAACTTTTCGACTAAGAGCTATAGCAAGTGTTGAGTTGCTGGTCTAGCCCTCAGATCGTTTGTTGCAGTGCAAATTGCAGCTTTCTTTGTGAACGTGACTCGTCCATTTTGGTCCATTCTGATCGCTAAAATGGGTTATCCACTGAGATTAATACGATGCGGCAGGGCACCCAATCGGAGTCCAAGAACTTCTCTAGAATGTCGTCATATCTTTTGAGGGTGAAGAGTTGTTGGAAAAGTGAACCTCTACAGTGGCACCTGTGAACTGAGGATCTCGGATACAACGGAAGCTAAAAGCTCCTTCCGTGCCGTGCGTTGTCCTTGCAGAAGGTGTACCATACAAATGGCGCATCACGAAGCTCCCATCAGATGACTTCCATATATAGTCGTTTCTGTCGTCGTCGATAAAGGACCCTCCTAGCAGTTGTTCTTCAGAATGGGTGTAGCAGAAAATGACGTCATTGATGTGGCTTTGAGAATGTCGCACCATCGATAAAAATTGTGCCTATTTCAATGTCGAAATTTCTACTATTTTCAATGTTGATGGGGACATATTCCCAATACCATTTGCGTTGGAAGGCATAATCCATGGCGAAGGCTGCTTCTTCTCCAGTGGTCATTGTGCCCCAAATGTAGAGATTATCGGGGAGAGATATCCATGTTTTGGGATTCTAGAATCGCCCGGAATTAAGTGTAACCGCTAAATTATGGTCTGTTTCTACGGGATGTTCGGATTCTCCGTTGACTCTATCGAGCTGACTGTAGAACTCGCCAAAAATTTTAGGAACATCACCACGATGAATGTCTTTGATGACAAGAATGACAGGGGTGTCTTTCTGGCGCGCTGCTTTGTAGGCTTGCATAAAGACTTTTAAATTGTATTCTAGGGTGGTGATATTCTTGTGGGTGTGCGTCTTTTCGGTGCTTACGAAATGATCGTAGGTGGTTGCAGGATGGAACGTTGTGTGAAAGAACTGGAAATCTTCTTTGTCTATCTTTTCTTGCTCACCCCATTCTCTGATGGCTTTATGAATAGCCATATCCAGAGCACAGCCAAGAGAACCATAGAAAATGGTCTGATGTTTATCCTTGAATTCCATTACAGTAGGAATTACCGCTTTAGTGTCTTTTGTGATCTTAACTGCCATAATTGATAATTGTATATTAGTTGAGATTGTGAAAACAATTGTTGTACTCGTTAGTTATCGTATGTAACTTGACGTTTTGATTCAAAAAAACATTTGCTCGAATTGGTTTGTAAAAGCCAAACTGTAAGCTTTTGTATGTATACAAATTATCTTACTGTATTTGACTTCGTTTCTAGATATTTTGTGTATCGGTGTTCCAAGACTGGTTAATAGATTTCGCGAGTAGAGTGTGACTTGCAAGCTATTCTCACTGGTTTGCAGTGCAAAATTGCTGCTTTCTTTGTGAAGTTGACTTGTCCATTTTAGTCCATTTTGAAAGAAAGTGAGAATTATGGTCTTTGGACTGATTTGGACAAAGAAACACTGTTGAAGACGATGTATTCTAGTACACTCGACAATGAGTGCTGCAGAAAGCATGCGATTGCTATAATGATACTTTTTAAGTCGTGATGCTAATTGCGAGTGTCATAAAACAACTTTATGGGACAATATTTAATGCAAAACACTAAAGCATGCGGCTAAATTAGTTTTTTTTAGAAACGACAAAGAAAAAGACAGATTTCTTTCTAGGAGTTGTGTTTTTGCAAAAAATAGGAGGAGAGAGGACTATGAGGTTGCAGTTAAAGCCCAATCGATCATTAAACCCAAATCGGTCATTAAACCCCAATCCATCATTAGACTGTAAAAGTGGTACTGGTAAGGAACAACTTAGAAGCTGATGGAAGCTCATTTCCAGTGCAGCATACTGACCCGCAAGTGCATCATAAAATACAGTGAGTTTTCTTAGGTTTTTCCATCCCTCACGCGTGCGCATGCGCGCGTACTACAGCAATTTTGCAGTGCTTTTCCAACCTTCACAGAAATCCCTTGTAAAGTATTGAAAGACTCACACATTAAGAGGGATTTTAGGGCGAGAATCTCACTCTTTTCGGCAAAAACAGAAGAAAAGCTGTGGAAAACGGCTCCTAAAATAACAAGAAATACCTGGAGAGTTTTCTAAAAAGAAGCCGAAAAACTCAGAAAAAGCGACGAGTAAATTGGGAGTATGTCCGAGAAATATAGAAGAAACTCTGAGTGTTTGGGGAATATCTCGGACGTTTCTAAAAGAAACTCCGACATTGGAGCTAAAACATCGGAGATTTTATTCGTGCACTCGAAAAAAAACGAAGCAACGAGTGCATCACTGCACCACACGGAACAAAACCGTCTCAAACTATCACTTTTTCCTCACGAAAATCCCTTCATCAGCAAGCAAAGAGTGAAGGTTGTGAAAGCAAAAGTGCAAAATCCTGAAGGCGCGCGTGTCACACGCGCGTGAGAAAAAGTTCCAACGAAGGGGTGCAGAACTGGAGTGAAAGCGACCTTGCCTTTCATCCGACATAGCTCGTGCCCTTCCCTCTAAACCCAAATCGGTCATTAGACCGTTATAGTGCAATTCGTTATAGAGAAGATAACTTCCTGCCATCTTCCATTTTCTTGTTGGCATCTTAGTTACTTGTGAGTTCTCGACGTAGCCGCCACGCTCGAACTCACAACCAACCATCTGCTCAACAATCCAATGAAATCCGTTCAGTATCTAATGACCAATTTGGGTTTAAGACTAGAAGGGAATATGCAAGTCACAAGCAGAATCACGTGATTTTGTTAATCAGACAAAACAATTTCACCCACAACAAAAGAAAAAACTGCACTTTTTCCTCTATTTTTCACTCTTTGCCTCATTATGAACCCATATATAGATAGGGGGGCAAGATTGAAGAATAGTAGAAAAAGCGCAGTAAGCAGGTTTTCCTTAGAACGGATAGCCGATGGCGAAGTGGAACGCTAGGCTTTCACGAAACGAGTTCATGTTGTAGAATCCGCTATGTTGAGTCTGATAGGGAGCGTGAAGCCCGATGCCGAGATCGAATCGAAGCACGAGGAATTGCATGTCATAGCGTAGTCCTAAACCCGTGCCAACCGCTACTCGGCGAAGGTTGGAGAGATTGAGCTCCGACTGCGGACGTTGTGCATCGGGACGCATCAACCACACATTTCCTGCATCGAGGAATATGGCTCCGTGTAGCGATCCGAACAAATGAGCACGAAGCTCTGCGTTGGCCTCTAGTTTGAAATCACCTGTTTGGTCGATGTACGAATAGTTGGTGTGTGGGGCATTGTATCCACCAGGCCCGATGGTGCGCACACCAAAGGCACGAACACTGTTGGCACCTCCTACATAGAATTGATCACCAAAGGGAGCGCGCGTGCTATTGCCATAAGAGTAGACCGCACCAGCGAAGGCTCTCGTGGCAACCGAGAAACGATCGGTGATGCGATGCGTATAGTGCATTTCGGCAGTGGCCTTTGACAAACTGAGCAAAGGGAGAACCGAGCATCTCTTTATCAGTTTGACTAAAAGGTTTGCCCGCAAGAGCGTAGAGTCCTGAGGTGACGTTACCCGCTTCCTTCACAGCTGTAACCAGAAAAGGATGTCGCACCGATGCTGGCGAACTGTAGGTGAAGAGATAGCTGATAGAGGGTACAAACCGATTGCGCGCGGAGATGTAAAAGCGCAGGGTTGGCACGCGTGATAGAGTCGAAGACGGCGGTCTCTGCTGAGCGCGTACTGTTGTATTCCGATGGTGATGGGTGACAGTTCGTGACGTGTATTGGAAGAACGCGACCATTTATAGGTCATGTTTCCTCCGAAGGTGACGAACTGGAAGAAACTAGAACGATTGCGCCAATCGGCATTGAGCGCAAAAGTAGTTGTCCCATTGAGAGGGAGCACATCACTAAGGCGTAATGGGGCTGGCAGACCATTGGCAGCTGCTTCAGCACGAGCTAGTTTGAGCGCACGACGTGCGCGACGTCCCATCGCAGATGGATTGAACCAAGGCATCATGAGTCGAGGAAACTTGAAGCTCAACTGAGTTCCCAATTCAAAACTACTATTGTTGCTAGAAGCACCTTTACCAATTTGCCATTCGTAGCTTCCGAAGATTTTCCAAGCCACCGTTTCGGCTCCACGAAAAGCATTGAGACGAGAGAGTTCGTAGCTGATACCAGGGCCGGCCTGGTCATTGCTCTTGAGCGTGGCATTCATTTCAAGCCCGGACTCAAAAGGATAGCCCAATGTGGCGTTGATGCGCATGTCGAGCGTGTCGCAGGTGGCAGTGGTGTCGCGGGGATAATACTCAATGTCCAATGACGAGAAAAGACCTAAAGCATAGAGTTGCGTTTGCGTGGATTGATCATAGAGTGCGAAGCGTTCCCCTTCAATGTGAGAGACAGAACGGCGCCAAAGTCCTGAACGCAAGGGTATCTTTTTCCCAGGGAAGAAATAGGTGTAGCCTTCACGCTTGAGTTGCCCAGTGAGTGGACTATCTTGGTTGTCGCGAATCACTACGTAGGTGTGTCCCATGTGCCATGGACGGCGCGTGTTGGCTGCACGATTAGGATTAGGTTGCACACGCAAGTCCACATATCCCGTTTGGCGCACAGTGTCCGCCTGAAAAGTGGTGGTGGATGCCGTGTAAAAATAGTAGCCATTGTTGCGCATCAATGATTCGATGCGCGATTGCTCCCCAGAAAGCTGTGCAATGCTGAAGGGATTGCCTCTGCGCAAGAGAGACTTGTGGCGAGTGCGGGACAATAGCGAATCAGCTACGGGGTCGAAGTGCCGATATTCTATAGAATCGAGATAGAAAAGCAAGCCTGGTGTGACATCGTAGGATAGTTTGGCTTTGAGAGGGTTACTGCTGGTCAAGACGTTATAGTCTACTTTCCCACGCAAATAACCATAGTTGCGCAGTGTGGTTGCGGCTACTTCAGTACGCATTTGAGGAGCCACTGTCGATGAAATGAGGACGGAGGAGGTTCGGCAAAGCGCCTTAAACAACCATTTTCCCACCCATGATTCTGCATCTACGAAGGTGTTATAAGCCCATAAACCAGGTTTCCACGGACTCACATATTTGGACGAGCCAAAGAGAGCTCCATTGGGTGCATAGGCAAGCACTGCTTCTACCTCAGTGCGCATGGCTTCAAGGTTTTCTTTAGCTTGTGACTCTTTGTGTTCTAGCAGTTTGCGCTCAGCAGTATTCAGCGTTTTCTTGTCGCGCTGTTCTAATTCTGACATCGAAGTCTCGCAACAGCCCCTCCATTTACCGCACGATCTATAGCTTCCACCGCATTAGCAATGGAAGTGATGACTCCAGCACTGTCTGCCGTGGCCTTTGACGGTTGTCCACGCTTGGCTTTGGCAGAAGGAAGATGGTAGGTCACGCTTTTGATGCCCGTGTAGAGCTGTTCTCCCTCTGGAACTTTTTCGGTGAGGGAACAGGCATGCAACACCAAGATCACAAATAAAAGCGGTGTCATGGCTTTCGTGGCGCGCCAGACGAACTGGGGGGCGCGATGAAGACTGAGGAGTATAGAAGAGATTCGCATCATGAGCGATAATAATCTAGTTGAATATAGAATAAGCAAGATAGAGAGACATCACTAACGAGCTCATTGTGCAGAGGTATTTTGCGGTTTGACTATGGACGACGTCTTGCGCGGTTTGAAGAGTGAAGAGATCTACAAGTCTATTGGATTTGCGGCGCATCACTAGACCTACTCCCGTCTTCATAGTTGTCCTTCCAGTGGATCTCGCTATCGCGATCATAGAAGAGGCGCACATAGCGAGTGCTGTTGGGATCGAGACGATACTCTAGCGAGATATTATCAATCACAGACTCGGCCGTGTTGGTTTGATCAGCGCCAGAGGAGACTTTACCACCGATGACCACACGCATGCGATTGTTCAAGAAACGCTTGGAGAACTGGAACGAATAGTCGGTGGTCGAAGCACCAAAGCACTAACTCCATCTCTCCATACCGAACGACAGATCTATCGTCGAGAGGGCTTTACCAGCGATATTCTGGATTTCGCTTTGCAAGAAGGCATTGAGCGCATTGGAGGCCTTAAACCCACCTACGGACAGGTTGTCGTCGGTGATGTACATGCCCGTGGCGAGCAAAGCCACTGCGGCTTTGCCACGCTCCTCGGTGGTCATAGAAGCTAACTGATTCTTGATGGTCAAATCTTCAGGGGCTTCGATGATAAACTCTAAGCCCATGTCTTCAAGTGTACGCGAGATTTTCACACCAGCTTCGAAGTTGACAGCACGCTGATGGTCATTCTCGGTGACGATGCTTTTCAAACGCTCCGTTGCTGTGATGTTGAGGGTAGGATTCATCATCTCACCCGTAAACTCCACATAGGAACCAGAGGCGAGCGTGAAGGTGCGCAGGGGGATAACGGGCAACTCATAGTTCATCTTGCCTTCATTGAGCGTGAGACGACCAGTGAGTCGCATCTCTCCTTCTGGAGGCATGCGCAATTCTAGATTTCCTTCGCCCGAAACATCGACGTAGCTATCACCATTGGGGGTGAGGAAGCATTGGAATCGTGCTCCTTGACGTAGACGAATGGTAAGAGCGACATTCAAGCTCGAATTGTTCTGCTGTTGCACAGGAGCTACAGCAGTGAGGGTGTCGGAGAAGTCTGTGAAAGTGACCAAGTCTGAAATATCACTGCCACTGCTGATGGGAGAATTGGTGAGCAGATAGGTCACATCGGTCTGATCTAAGACGGTGAGCAGACCTCGCACGTTCATCTTAGAGGGCGTGCCATAGATATTGGCTGCGAAGTTGGTGAGAACTTTACCATAGACCAACGACTCACGCTTGCGCTTCGTGTCGATGACGGGGAAGTCTTTCGCAATCATGTCGATATTGAGGAACACCGCTTCTGGACGTTCCATGTTGATAACTCCAGACATTTTAAGCGGACTTCCATCGACGGTGGTGAGGGCGAAGTCTTTCAGTTGGATCAAAGAGTTGTGAATCTCCACGGGTTGGGAGGCAAGTGTGAGATCGACTCCATAGACATGGCTATAAAGATGGGCTTTATCAAAAGTGAGCGTGCCATTGACCACTGGTTTGTCGGCCGTGCCGACAATAGTCAGCTCTCCATTGAGTGCACCTTTCATCTTGGTTTGTGTACCTTCGAGGAAGGCATCCATCATGCTGAGAGGTAGCGACTTGAGCCTTACATTACCTGCAAAAGAACCTTCACCTTTCGCATAATAAGTACCTGAGGCCTCAGCGACTTCAGTACCATTAAACGTGATGAATGCATCGGCTTTATGATCACCATCTTTCGTGGGTTGATAGGATAATTCGGCGCCTAGATTTCCCATCTCGACTCCTTGATAGGCAAACTTACGCGCCTCGGCCATACCCACAGCAGAGAATTGATTGTCCTGCTCAACGATGTGGAAATCGGCATTGAGTATACCACTCACAGGAGGTAGATAGGGCAGCACGCTAGCTAGTTCGCCGAGATTCAGACGATTGATTTCTACAGAAATATCGTTATTATAGATGCTATCGGGTTCTTCTGCACGAAGCATCAGAGAGGTGCCATCATCTGCCAACAAATTGACGTTGGCTTTCAAACGGCGATCATCGCCCCAGAACACGAAGTTATCGGGATTGATGATGAACTCACGATAGGCCACTATGGCTTTCTCTGGGGTGAGATGGACACGCGTGCCCACCTTCTACCATTTCTACCTGAGCACCCAGTTGGAGTCCTTTTTTATTATTAGCATCGGTGAAAGCAACCTCGGCTTTAACACCATGCTCTAAAAGGCTGCTCTGCAGAGTTGCCGTGAAAGGATTGGGATTCTTGCGCTTGTCATTGTGGACGGTTCCAGAAAAATGCAAACGATCTTCTATATGCTGTAGTGTTCCATGGATGGTGTCGATGACGAGAGCTCCATGTTTGAGGTTGTCCCACAGCAAAGGTGACCATTGACTCCTTCTCGAGCATTGGCATCTAGATGGAGCTTAAAAGGTGGAAACTTCGTAATGGAAGATAGCGCAAAAGATTGCTGATGATATTATTGTGACCACCACTACATGAAGAGCCATGTTGGGAAGCTGCTTTCTCAAAGACAACTGATCAATGCTGCGGTGCTTCAATTGAGCTTGCACCACCTTCGCCAGTTCTCCTCCCTTTTTGCCTATCTGTTCTAAGCCTCCTCGAGCGGAGAAATCGAGGAGCATGTCGCCAGAATAGGCCTGCAAACGTTGTGGTGTCAGGCTGAGAACGGAATTTGAAAATCTCATGTCGCGAGCTAAAATGGCGCGCTCTGGAGCAATCAGACGAAGGTGGCGCATGGATCCTTTAGCCATCATGCGCTTCATGTCGAGGGTTGCTCAAAAATTACCCTTAAAGCTAGCACCAAATGTAAGGGTGTCTTCCATGCCAGTGAGACGGCGCAGGTCGAGCTTGTCGAGTTGGACATCTACAGCTGCGGCATAGCGGCAATTGAGTTGAGCATCAATACTGCCACGTCCTTCGATAAGGGGGTTATGTGCAGAAAAGTCTACCAAAAGCGTGGGTGCCGCGGGTGAACCTTTCAAGCGGATACCATCGAGGGGATAGCGATCATAACGGAAACTCGCGAATGTCTGCTGTGACCTGAAGATTGGTGCGCGCATGGCTGAGTGGCGCGAATCCTTGTCCGTGCACGCCGAAAACTTCCTGTAAAGGGACTGAGAGGTTGATCCTTTATGAAATGATGCAGGGGGAAATTGCGCACATCGACTTCTGCATCGTAACGCTCTGTATCGGTATTGACCGAGGCACGTGCGTTGATTTGACCTTGCGCGTGCTGGAAGGTGGCATTGGTGCGATAGTTGGCACCATTGAATGTGTAGATGTCCTAAAGCAGAAAGTCCATCAGGAAGATGGAAAGTCTGAGCTAAATCGAGGAGCAACGGACGAATGCGCTGAGAGGACTGTGAATTGAGGAGAAGTGGAAAGCTCCGCTGCGGTTTTTCTCCATGGCATTACGCACAAACCCGTCTGCTGCTATACGCGCCAAACCTGCTACTCCCATAGTAGCTCGCTGCACGGCAAGATGGCGCATGTTGCCTTCAGCATCGAGCTGCATTTCTATGGGGTTACCTCCCAATAGTTTCCGACTCATATCGGCTAGTTGTCGATGTTGTGCCGTAGATATGTGCGGTTTCATAGCCGAGAGCACGTCTATCATACTCACACTGGCTTGAGCCTTGAGTGAGAAACGTCCTTTTCCAGCAGGTCGGAAAGCAGAGAAATCGGCTACGAGTGAGGCGGTGAGTTGGGAATTAGGGGTTGCCACACGCAGATTGGGAAGACTTACCCATGTGGTGTCTCCTTCTATTTTACCTCCTAAATGTGTCAAATAGAGGTCATGTTGTCCTTCTCGCAACGAAAGATGCTGCACATTTGCCAAAAACCGTCCTTGTGCATCATAGCTTACTCCGCTAGCTTTGAGGTCTATCCCTGTAAGATCAAAAAGTGCATCGGCTGGCAGCTGGCGGTGCGTCATATTCATGCTGGCTGTTCCTTGAGAGAGGGTGAGAGATTTCACACGATAGTCTTTCTTTCCCAGGTCGAAATGTCCCTTTGCCATGCGAGCATCCTGCAAAGAAACTGCTAGATGAGAACTATCTCCAGGCATGGATAAGGCTACCCTGCTCCGCTGTATATGAACATCTTGCAAATCAACCACCCAAACCACAGGCTTGGAGGCTGTATCTTTTTGGGCTGTATCAGCAAGCGCAACGGTGAGATCCGCTCCATCTAAATGAGCACGATTGAGCGTGAATATGCTTTGCTTCCAGTCTACTCCTTTTGCCTCGGCAGAAAAAGACTGGATGCGACCTTTCACTCCCACATCGGGGATGAGGGTCTTGGAGTTGATGCACGCACCTTTCAAACCAAACCCTTCGACATCGGCTCTTCCATCTAGCAAGGGCCAGAAAGCGACATCGAGATGCAAGTGGTCTGTCGCGAGAAGGGTGTCATTTTCACGATCTTGCGCAATCATGCCTTGCACATCTAAATTGAGGAAGGGAGTAAGTCGCACTTCATCCACTTTGACCTTCACTCCCATGGATTCCTCCAGAGAGCTAGACACACATTCCACAGCCCACCGCTGCACGGGAGGAAGATAGAGTGCAAGGATGGGCAACAATATCAAGCCCAATAAGATGGCCAGGATAATGCCTAAGAATTTCAGTGTTTTTCGAGGAGAAATCATTAACGATATACGCAATTTGAGTTTTTAGTGTTGGGAAGAATCTAGCGCAACGAAGGAGGAAGCTCCTCACGCAAAGGCATCCTCCTTGCTGCAAACATGATTAGCCTTTGTAGTGGAGGTGGAAACCTGCCACGGCTGCAATGGCTTTACGGAAAATGTCGAGACTGAAGTTCTCATTGGGAGAGTGAATGGCGTTGCTCTCAAGTCCGAAGCCCATCAAGATGGTTTTCACTCCGAGCACGCGCTCAAACTCGCTGATGATAGGGATACTTCCACCACGGCGCACAGCAAGTGGTCGCTTGCCAAAGGCTTCGGTGAACCCTTCTTCTGCAGCTTTATAAGCTGGAAGAGTAATGGGACAAACATAACCTTCTCCACCGTGCATGGGAGTCACCTTGATTTTTCACCGATTTAGGTGCAAGACTTTCCACATAATCAATGAAGAGCTGTTGGATTTTCTCGTGCTTTTGGTGAGGCACCAAACGGCAACTCACCTTGGCATAGCTTTGGAAGGCAGCACTGTTTTGGATCCTTCTCCTTGGTAACCGCTCCACATGCCACAGATGTCGAAGCTAGGACGACAAGCATTGCGTTCGATGGTAGAATATCCCTTTTCACCACGCACTTCTGCTACATCAATAGACTTTTTATAGGCTTCTTCATCAAAAGGTATGGAAGCAATCATAGCGCGCTCTTCGGCTGAAAGTTCTTCTACATCGTCGTAGAATCCAGGAATGGTGATGCGTCCATCCTCATCCACCATCTTGGCAAGAAGTTCGCAGAGCACGAGGGCTGGATTAGCCACAGCTCCTCCGAAATGTCCGGAGTGCAGGTCGCGATTAGGGCCAGTGACTTCGATTTGCCAGTAGGCTAAGCCACGAAGTCCCGTGGTGAGTGAAGGAAGATTGGCAGCCAACATGGAGGTATCGCTCACCAAAATGATGTCGCTACGCAGGAGATCGCGATGCGCCTCCAAGAACCCCACGAGAGAGGGCTACCGATTTCTTCTTCTCCCTCAAGAATGAACTTGACATTATGGCGCAAGAGGTCATATTTTACTAGATACTCAAAGGCTTTCACCTGTGTGAACGACTGTCCTTTGTCATCATCGGCTCCGCGTGCCCAAATGTGGCCGTCGCGAATCTCGGGTTCAAAGGGATCAGAGTGCCAAAGTTCGAGAGGTTCGGCAGGCATCACGTCATAGTGTCCATACACCAACACGGTAGGTGCAGATGGGTCATGATTTTTCACCATAAACAAAAGGATCCCTCGGAAGAATCACTTTCACGTTGTCTGCACCGGCTTCGGTGAGTAATTCTTGCCAACGAACAGCACAACGTTCTATGTCGCCTTTTGCGTTCTGGGTGTGCCTGATGCTGGGAATGCGGATGAGCGAGAAAAGTTCTTCGAGAAACCGCGGTTCATTGGCGGCGATATATTCTTGTATCGTAGTCATAAGAGAGAATATTTAGGTTATGATGGACTATTTCGAGGGAAGGGGCGCCCAAGTCAGGATCAATTCATTGGTGGTGACGAGACTTCCAGAGAGGTAAAGTTCATAATGCACTTGAACCTCTGCATGCGCTTTCCGACACTTCTTGATGTCAGAAGGTGGTTTGTGTAGACATGGCATCTCCTTGTGAGTCTTGTATATACTCTCCAAAAGATCGCCCACGCGGAAGAGAAGTCGCGACTTCGTGTCGCCATCTCTCGATACTGACACCCATAGATCTGCGCCTTGGATCGCAGTTTGTCCGTGATTCTCTGCATCAGTGTATCGCACCGACCAAGTGCCGTTCTCACGAAGCGCAGCCATAGCGCGACCTTCGTAGCGAATCTCATCGTGCTCGCCCTCGGTGTTGGTGGTGCGCAAAATAGTTTTGAGAAAAACGGGATAAATCATATTTGTTATTGGGAAAAAACAGAGCCTAATTGAAAATAAACTGCTCTTCTTTCGAGCTTAAATCACTCTATTTTTTTATGATAAACTGCTCAACTTATTTTATTGAAGCGACAACAGCTGCTGCTATTGAACGAGAGTCTACAATCAAGATAAACGAGAGTCTATCGTCAAGACATTAGTAGCTTGTAAAAAGCACAGAATCTCTATCTCCTATCGCGCCATTTCAGCGGCAATATCGTTGGTCAACTGCACAAACTCCGCAACAGAAAGTTGCTCAGGACGTTTCGTCAAAAGTGGTTGTGCGAGAAACTCAGCATGATCGCGGCCGCAGTTGCGCTCGGCATTGAGTTGCGCAAAGAGCGGTTTCAGACTTCCGCGTATCATCTTGCGACGTTGATTAAACGCTGTCTTCACCACACGGCGAAGCAAACGCTCATCGCAACCGCAGTCTTCCACATTGTTGCGGGTCATACGCACCACAGCACTCTTCACCTTGGGAGGAGGATTGAACACTCCAGGTTCGACGGTGAAGAGATATTCCACGTCATACCACAACTGCACCAAGACACTCAAAATACCATACGTCTTATTGCCCGGTTTAGCCTGCAAGACGCTCTGCCACTTCTTTTCTGAATCATGCCTGTGCAGCAAGGGATGAGGTGGCGATAGTCGAGCATTTTGAAGAAAATCTGGCTCGAAATATTATAAGGATAGTTACCAGTGAGCACAAACGAGCGATCTTCAAAGACATGTTCAAGGTGCATTTTCAAGAAATCGTCCTCAATGATGCCATCGGCTTCGAGCTGTGGATAAGCCTCTCGAAGGTAAGCCACACTCTCAAAGTCAATCTCAGTCACTTTCACCTCACGTTCTTTCGGCAGAAGGTATTGCGTGAGCACACCCATACCAGGCCCCACCTCAAGAATGGGGAGTTCGGGACAAGCATCCACCGTATCAGCGATGGCACGTGCCACATTCAGGTCTTTCAAAAAGTGCTGTCCTAGGAATTTTTCGGGCGTACTGATTTCATTCTACGAAATAATTTTGTATTTTTGCGGTAGCAGGGCAGCTAAACATCATTAGGTTACATCCTCCATCAAGCTCCCTTGTAAAAGCATCGCTGGCGAAATCTTACACAATGATTGTATTATAAGATGCGCTGCTACCGCAAAAATACAAAAAAACTCCGATTCGAGTGAAGCAACTCCTCAACATATTCAAGATTCTATTGCCTTTTGTCTTCAGCATTGGCATATTGTGGTGGATGTACCGCGAACTCGACTGGGAAAAGCAGTACTCACAATGCTCCAAGCCACGCACTGGGGATGGATGTTCATCTCACTGCTCTTTGGCATTGTGCCCCTGGTGCTTCGCGCACTGCGCTGGAAGATTGCATTACAGCCACTTCAAGAGCAGTCCTTCCCACTCGCATCTGCATTGATGCCATCTTCGTGTCCTATGCAGCGAGCCTTGTCATCCCCCGAGTAGGAGAAATCACTCGTTGTGGCACCTTGAAGAACTATGCGGGCACTTCCTTTTCTAAAGCTCTCGGCACGGTGGTGGCAGAACGTATGATAGATGCGCTCTTGATGCTCCTCATCGCGGTGCTTGCCCTCTGTTTGCAATTACCACAATTTTCTGTCTTTCTTGCAGTCCACAGGTACCAATGCACACGACATCTTGGCGCAATTCACCTCCACAGGCTACATCGTCACAGCCATTTGCATCATTGTCGGCATTGGATTTGCCATCTTCCTACTGGCAAAAGTGCCCTTCTTCCAACGAGGCAAAGACAAGATGCGCGGTTTCTTTGATGGAGTTTCCTCCTGCGCCACTCTGCGTCAACTTCCGCTCTATCTGCTCTATAGCATCGGCATTTGGGTGGGCTATCCATTTCTATCTTGCCTTCTTTTGCTTATCAGAACACCAGTCACATTGACATCATGGCTGGATTGCTCATCTTTCAGCGCAGGCACTTTTGCCGTGCTCGTGCCCAACTCCCAATGGTGCTGGGACCCCTGGCACTTTCGCCGTGAAGACGATGCTCGTAGCTTTATGGCGTGGCACAAGCTCCTGCCGTTTTTGTTTGCCCTAGTGGTCACACACCATCCAAACAGCTCTTGTCGTGCTCATGGGAGCTGTGGGTTGGGCAGATTTATTCTCCATGAAAAGAACAACTATAAATCTGAGGGACCGTTCGACTACGCCTTGAATGAACTTCCTCTTAATACCTATCACTTATGAGCGAAATTCTCAAATTGCAGCCCGAAGCTATCTGGCGCAACTTCCATCTCCTCACCCAAGTGCCACGTCCCTTCTGGACACTTGGAAAAGATTCAACAGTTTCTCCTCCAATGGGCTGCCGAACGCAACATTGAAGCCTCGCTCGATGATGCTGGTAAATATCTTGATGTACAAGCCTGCTACGCCTGGCATGGAAGACAGAAAGATGGTCACCCTCCAAGGTCACACCGACATGGTGCCCCCAAAAAGACACCAGACTCTCCCCACAACTTTTGAGACCGATCCCCATCGAAACATGGATTGATGGCGACTGGGTGCGTGCGCAACACCACTTTGGGGGCTGACGACGGCATGGCGATTGCCACCATCATGGCGATTTTCGAAGACGACACCATTCCTCACGGACCTCTCGAAGCTTTCATGACTTCCGATGAAGAAACCACCATGCACGGTGTGACTTACATGAAGGACGGTCTTTTTGAAAGGCGACATCCTCATGAACCTTGACAACGAGGTGCATGGCGAACTCATGACTGGTTCTGCTGGTGGTATCAACCTCAGCGCAGAGCTCGAATACCAAGAAGTGGCTCCCGATGCGGAAGATGTGGCTGTGGAAATCGTGATTGGCGGTCTCCGTGGTGGACACTCTGGTTTGGAAATCAACGAAGGTCGGGCAAATGCCAACAAACTCTTGGCACGCATCGTCACAGATGCCATCGCCAACTTTGAAGCTCGTTTGGCTTCTTGGAAAGGCGGCAACATGCGCAACGCCATTCCCCCGTGATGCTCACGCAGTGCTCACCCTCCCCAAGGAGAATGTAGCAGAATTGCGCGAAGTGGTGCTCGGAGAATGGCTCACCGACTTGACTGACGAATATGGTCTCATCGAACCCAACCTCACCCTCGAAGTGAACGAGGTGGCTCTGCCTGCTGCCATCGTGCCCGAAGCGGTGCAAGACAATTTGGTCAACGCCATCCTCTGGTTGCCACAACGGCGTGTTGCGCTTCATTCCCCCATCTTCCCCACATCGTTGAAAACTTCCAGCAACTTGGCGATCATCGAGATTGGCGAAGGCAAAGCCTTCTTCAAAGTTCTCGTGCGCTCTAGTGCCGACTCCATGCGTCAGTATTGTGTAGACACCCTCGAAGCTGGTTTCTCCATGGCTGGCATGAAGGTCACCACCGATGGCGCATATCCCCGCATGGCAACCTTCGCCCAAAGAGCGAAATCGTGGAACTCATGACCGAGGGTTTACAAAGATCTCTTCAACGAAGACCCCAAAGTCACTGTGGTACACGCTGGTTTTGGAATGCTCCATCATCCTCACCCACTGCCCAGGCATGGACGTTGTTTCCTTCGGTCCCCACTTTGCAATCGCCCCACACGCCCAATGAGCGTTGCAACATCCCCTCTGTGGAAAAAGTACTGGCGTCTTGTGCTCGAAAACCCTCAAGCGCGTGCCTAAAAATAAGCACCTGCACTTTGCAGCATAGCTTTTTATCCCATCGCCCTCTTCAGTATTCTCAGCTGGAGGGCATTTTTATGAAATCCTTGGCTGTTTCACAGGGAGTTCGTAATTTTGTTGCAACAAACGAACGTGCGCTCGCGCTGTCGCTCCCTTACCTCGTTGAGAGCGGGACACGGATCACGCTCACCCACCTCTTAAAAATTCATTCAGATGAAATCTATTCGCTTAGAAATCAACAACGCCACTTCTTTCCTCGCCGCTGGTGCACTTGACGAAGTGAGCGCAAACGTACCTGCCGCTCAAAAGGCACTTGAAGAACAAACCTGCCCTGGCAATGACTTCCTCGGCTGGATGCACCTTTCCTCAAGCATCACTCCCGAATTCTTGGGAGAAATCAAGGCTTGCGCACAAACTTTGCGCGAAAACTGCGACACCATCGTCGTAGCCGGTATCGGTGGTTCTTACCTCGGTGCACGCGCCGTGATCGAAGCACTCGGCAACCAATTTGAGTGGCTCACCAACGACGGTTCTAATCCCGTGATTCTCTTTGCTGGTAACAACATCGGCGAAGACTATCTCTTTCGAACTCTGCGAATATCTCAAAGGGCCGCAAATTCGGTGTCATCAACATCTCTAAGAGTGGTACGACCACTGAAACTGCCCTCGCTTTCCGCCTCCTCAAGAAGCAATGCGAAGACCAACGCGGCAAGGAGTAGCGCGCAAAGTCATCGTTGCCGTTACCGATGCTAAGAAGGGTGCAGCTCGCATCACTGCCAACCAAGAAGGCTACACTTCATTCATCATCCCCGACAACGTGGGTGGTCGTTTCTCTGTCCTCACTCCCGTAGGTTTTGCTCCCCATCGCTTGCGCTGGTTTCGACATCGACGCGCTCGTGCAAGGTGCCACTGACATGGAGAAGGAATGCAGCACCGACGACAACATCGCTACACAATACGCTGCTGTCCGCAACGCCCTCTACCGCGCTGGCAAGAAGATTGAAATCCTCGTCAACTATCAGCCTAAGCTCCACTTCATGAACGAATGGTGGAAAGCAACTTTATGGCGAAAGTGAAGGGTAAGGATGGCGTAGGGTATCTTCCCTGCTGCTGTAGACTTCACCACCGACCTCCACTCCATGGGTCAATGGATTCAAGAAGGTGAACGCAGCATCTTTGAAACGGTGATTTCTGTGGAAAACTCCTCGCCACAAAGTGCTCTTCCCCACGACGAAGAAAACCTCGATGGTCTCAACTTTCCTCACGGGTAAGCGTGTGGACGAAGTGAACAAGATGGCTGAACTCGGCACTCTCCTCGCTCACGTAGACGGCGGTGTGCCCAACATGCGCGTGGTACTTCCCGAACTCAACGAATACTACCTTGGTCAGCTCATCTACTTCTTCGAGCGTGCCTGCGGTGTGAGCGGTCTCTTGCTCGATGTCAATCCTTTCAACCAACCTGGTGTGGAGGCTTATAAGAAGAACATGTTCGCGCTCCTCGGCAAAGCCTGGTTATGAAGCTGAAACAGAAGCTATCCAAGCTCGTCTGAAATAAGTTTCATTTTTTCCATCACTATACTGCGACCCCACCGTCCTCCCCAAGAGTGAGGTGGGGTCGCTGCTTTATCTACTGATTTCTCGCATACGGTTCTTTCTCATGTCCATCCCTCTCGCTTCTAGCCATCGCCCGATATTGGGCTGCAACATCCTGATTTCCTAGCCCAAGCCAGCATCTGCATCTCAACCATTGCTCGCTGCAAATGTAGACGCTCTGCCACTACTGCTGAGGCATACCCTGCCCTCCTCCCCCTTCGCGCCACTCTCTTCGACATGGATGGGGTGCTTTTCGACTCCATGCCAGCGCACGCTAAATCGTGGGCACAGGTGTGTCGCGAATTTGGCTTCGACATCGAAGAACAGGAAATCTACATGAACGAAGGGCGCACGGCTTTCACCACACTCAATGTGTTTGCGCAGCGACAATTCAGACGTGACACCAACCCAGAGGAAGTGGAACGCTGTATCAGCGCAAGTGCGAGATTTTTCAACGCCTTTTCCCCACGGCTCCCTAAAATGCCGGGGCACAAGAACTCCTCGACCAGATCACTGCCGATCAACTCACCCGCGTGGTAGTCACTGGTAGCGGACAAGCTAGTTTGCTCGATCGCCTCACGCGACACTATCCTGGCATCTTCGCACCCGAACGCATCGTGTCGTCGATGGATGTGAAGCATGGCAAACCCGATCCCGAACCATATCTCATGGGGTTGGAGAAAGCTGGGGTGCAACCTTGGGAAGCCATCGTGGTGGAAAACGCACCTCTCGGTGTGCGCGCTGGTGTGGCAGCTGGCATTTTCACCATTGCAGTCAATACGGGTCCACTGCCCGAAAGTGCGCTCTTAGACGAAGGGCTCATCTCCTCTTTCCCTCTATGCAGGCTCTGGCCGAGGCATGGCCACAACTGCGCCTGCTCTTCGGACTTGCACCCCAAGACTAAACAGCGGCACAAATCGACTTGTCCTTACCTGCCTATCCTTTCCCCTTCTTCTAGCTCCCATGACTATGATACACACCATTGCGCTCTCCCTTTTAGAAGGACTCACCCAAAACAAGACACTCACCTTGTTGCGACAAACCAACGATGCGCAACTCATCTTTGAGCAACCTGATGTGGCTTTGGCTGATTTTACCCCGAGTTTTCAACAAGAGGTGATGCAGCTGCTGCGCACCAATGGGGCAAAGGCGCTGCAGAAGGCACAAGCGGAATGGGAGTTTTGTCAAGAACACGACATCCGTCCCATTGCCATCACCGCGAGCGACTACCCGCAACGGCTCAAAGACTGCCCCGATGCGCCTGCGGTGCTCTTCTATCGGGGGTTCAGCGGAATGGAATGTCCCTCACGTGCTTTCCGTGGTGGGCACGCGTCGCATCAGTCCTTACGGAAAAGACCTTTGCCGGATGTTTTGTAAAGAACTGGCGCGCTTGTTTCCCGACACGCTTGTGGTTAGCGGACTGGCTTATGGCGTGGATGTGCATGTACACAAGGCTTGTTTGGAACAGCAACTCCCCACCATCGGGGTGTTGGCGCATGGACTGGATCAAATCTATCCTGCGGCTCATCGCAACACAGCCTGCGAAATGTTGAAAAGAATGGTGGTCTGCTCACGGAACACCCACGCGGTGTGCGCCCCTTTGCGGGTAATTTCGTCCGCCGCAATCGCATCGTTGCTGGCATGGCAGATGCCACCATCGTCATCGAGAGTGCCGACCATGGCGGTGCCCTCATCACTGCGCGCTTAGCAGGCGAATACAACCGCACGGTGTGTGCCTTCCCTGGGCGAACCACCGACAAGTTTAGCGAAGGTTGCTTGCACCTCATTCGCCAACGTCGCGCGGAATTGGTCACCTCTGCCACTGATGTTCTCGAACTGCTCAACTGGATCGAACCAGCACAGCCCGATGCACCAGTGCAACTCGAACTTTTCGGACCTCAACTCACGCCCGACCAACAACTGATGGCGCGTGTGTTGCAAGACAACGATGGTTGCACGCTCTCACAACTCATGCTTCACACGGGTTTTGACCTCCCCAAAATCAACACCCTCGTTTTTGAACTCGAGATGCTCAACTGCATTTCGCTCTCCTCTGGTAATTGCTATCGCTGGAAACCTCAATAACCTTCCCCCTTTCTTCCCTATTTCCTCACCATACCCCCTACTATATATTGGGTACATATCGACCCAAAGAGTGAAAAATCGGCGAAAAAGTGACAAAACTTTTTGAGACATCATCATTTTTGCAATATCCCAGCTTTCAAAACAATCTCATTTTGGGTGTATCATTCGTCTCGACATCAAAGCTCCGCAATCTCCCGTTGCGGGCTTTGTCACATCTCGTTTTTCTCTACCGCTTCATCTCCGAAAGTAGCTTTTTCGCTCCTGTCTAGAATTTCAAAGTCCACTCTCCTTTTGTCCAGCAAAAATCCCTAGTCAGTTTTAACCCCAATCGGTCATTAGATCCTGAACAGATTTTCATTTGATTGTTGAGCAGATGGTTTGACTGTTTGAGTTCGAAGTCGTAGCGGGCTACGTCGAGAACGAAACGAGAAACAAGATGCCAACAAGAAAAATGAAAGAGGTCAGGAAGCGATCTTTTTCAATTTTCGACTAGCACTATTGCGGTCTAACGACCGATTGAGGTTAAACCCCAATCGGTCATTAGATTCTGAACAGATTTTCATCAGATTGTTGAGCGATGGTTGATTGTGAGTTTGAAGGCGTAGCGGGCTACGGCGAGAACGAACGAGCAACAAGATGCCAACAAGATAATGAAAAATGGCGGAAGCGATCTTTTCACTTTCGACTAGCACTATTGCGGTCTAATGACCGATTGGGGTTTTAAGCCCCACGCGCGTACGTTACAGGATTTCCACTTTTTTTGCTTTCACAACCTTCACAGTACCGCACAAAAACCACCTCGAAAACCGCAAGTTTCTAGCGTGTCCTCTTTCCTCCCCAAATCAGACTTTTTTCCTCCCTTTCCAGCACTCAAACACCACTCTTTCACGAACTCTGTTCCTATTACCCTCATAAACTCCTCACTTACTGCTTTTTACACTCAATTTTGTGAAGGTTGTGAAAGCAAAAAGTGCAAAATTGCAGGGTGTGCGCGTGCGCACGCGCGAGAGCCCCATTTTCATCCTTCATTTTATAGTGATATTTCTCTCCTCCACTCCGTCTCCACTTTCCCTCCCATTTGAGAGCATAAAAATCACAGTTTCCAACCTCAAAATACTCCGAAGATTTCCTCGAAAATTATTCGATTATACCAAAAGTTCATTGTTACCAACCAGAATCTTTTCTCCCATCGAGCAAAAATCCTCTCCCATCAAGCAAGATATTTTCTCCCACAAAACACAAAAAACCTCGGAGATTATCTAAATTATCTCCGAGATTTTCTCATAAACTTTTGACTAATATTTGAGAAATTCATACTTTTGTATCCATGGGATAGGAAAATACTCTTCGTCCTACTCATTAAATATTTGTCAATTTCACTCATGTAGGTATTTAACATCCCAACTATCCTCATTGGATAGAAGACAACAGTAGAATGTCATAGGGATACTTCTAAAAATTATCACAACATTTTTCTTACAAGAGAACATTATGAACGATAATAGATATAACGAATTATCCAAAGATCTAAACCCTTCACTTGAGATGAAGTTGAATGCAATCCGTATGAATTTACACGATGGTAAAGCATCTTGTTTAGTAGGAGCTGGATTCAGTAAAAACGCAGAAATGGACGAAGCAACTCATATGAAAGATTGGTTCGAACTAGCTGATGATTTATACAAAGCATTATATGGGGAAGAACCTAGAGACGAGAATGTAAGATATAAGAGTGTAATGAGATTAGCCTCACAAGTAAATGCATCTAGAGGAAGAGCAGTACTTGAGGCCTTAATTGAAAATTCATTACCTGACGAACGTGTATCACCTGGAAGTTTGCATATAAACCTAATGAAGCTACCATGGAATGACGTGTTTACTACAAATTATGATACTCTTTTTAGAAAAGGCATTCATAAACGCAGATCGCTATTACCATTTAGTAACTAACAAGGAAACTCTATTGTACGCGCCACATCCAAGATTGATAAAGTTGCATGGAAGTTTCCCCAACGTTCGTCCCTTATATTATTACCGAAGAGGATTACAGAACTTATCCAAAAAAATTTCCCGAATTTGTAAATACTGTACGTCAATCATTAATAGAAAACGTACTTTGTCTTATTGGTTTCTCTGGCGACGATCCCAATTTTCTAAATTGGGTTGGGTGGCTACGCGACATTATGGGGAAACAAGCAGCTCCAGTCTACCATATAACATACAATACGCAAATGCATGATTCTAATATTCATTTATCACGCGATATGGGTATTGATATCATAAATTTAGCAGACATAAAAAATATTAAAGGGTTTTCCGAGGCTTTAGACTTCTTCTTGACCTATATAAACAAAAAGATACTCCAAAGTGGCGTGAGAAATACCACATAGAACAACATCATTATCTAGCAAAGAGAGCTATGACATTCAAAAAAATTCGTAAAGGACTTAAAAGAAATCCGCGAGTCATATCCAGGGTGGATAGTACCCCCAGTATCTTACTTACGTAATTTCTCTGACACAAGACTAGAAATACCATATTGGAACGCATTGTACGCGAAATGTGCGGATATGTCCGCACAGATAGACTTTTTGTATGAAGTTAATTGGCGTATCGAGACAGCCTTAGCACCAGCTGATTTAGACTGGTACCTCCTAGCTTCTAGAAGAGTTATCATTTGAACATTCTCAATATACAAAACAATAAAAATCTATCAAAAAGTTAATAAGTTTAAAAAAATATCTCTTCTTAATATATATCGCATAAAAGGTACAGAGGAGAATTACACTCGGATTTTAAAAACACTCGAGAAACTTCAACAATACTTTACTTATGAACATGGACGTCAGTTGTCTTACATTAAATGTCTGTTTTACATCTCCATCTTGGATTATAGCTCAATCCAACAAGTAATTAATAATTGGAGTCTTCAGTCTATGGATTATCAAGGTCACTTATGGAAATCAGGTGTACTCATTGAAATAGGACAACTGCAAGAAGCGAAAGTTATGCTTCTAGATCTTCTAAAGTTAGTAAAAAGGAATATTCTGATCTCAAAATACTCCGTACAGCTATCATCTATTCGTTCGACCATTGAGTTATTTCTCTGGAGATTAGATCCTGAATACTCAGTTGATAGCAAAAAACTAGACTTCAACTTCAAAGAAGTTATCAGATTTTTCAAAGACGAGATAGTAAAGGAAGAGAATATGCCATCTTACTATCGAGCTACTAATGGCTTTAATCTTCTGAGTAAAAGTCAAAGTTGGACTACTGGAGAGAAAGGATTAAAGAAAGACTTTTGGGGGACATTTTGTTATTTCAAACTATACGAAAAATTAGGCTTCCCATTTGGAATTCCCCAACATTTTTCTTCGGATACTGAGGTAAAAACTTATATGATAGAGCGATTAATACAATACAATCCCAAGTATGCTTTTACAATGGATATTAAGATGCTGTAACCCAAAAGTCGTTAACATCCCATAACACGTAAAAGCATTATTACATATTACCAGAGAAGATGCTTGCATATTCTTTGATCAGAATATTTCTACTTGTGAGATAGCTCTTTCACCACAAGCACAACCTTCTTTGCAAACGCGAGTATTGAAATGCTTGATACCTATTTTAGTCAAACTATCAGTCCTTATTACTCCAGATCGAATGGAACGATTATTCAACGTAGTATGTACTGTATATCGTCTGTATCCACGGAGTTATGAAGGAAACTACGTTATAACTCTATATGACAACTTATCCGGAAAAGAGTTAAATCATTGTCAGAAAATTGCTTTGCAGCAACCCATAATACCATCAGCAAATACAGGGCGGGATTTTGAGATACCTAAATTATGGATAAACGAAATCGAATATTCAGAAGAAGCTGGCAATATAGCTATGGCTGGCTTATCCAGCACCGACAAAAATATCCAAGAAGCTGCATACAAAAGAATCAGCATATTGAGAAAAACTAAACTTAGCAATTCTACTACTTTTAAATAAAAAGCATCGAAAACTGGCGAAAAACAGAAAACACTATCTGATGTACAATTTATTTCCTTATTTGAATTTCCTGCAAAAGAGAAGGATATGATATCCATTGCAAATTCTGAGTTAAAGTCTTTTTCTTAGTATTGATAGTAAATATAAATACTCTTCTAATCAGATTGATAACTTATTGGATAAACTTTTTCGTCTTCAGATTGGATACTCCCTTTTTTTCAGAGACACAACACGTATCATTTTTAAAGAAAGTAACAGAAATCTTAGAACAAAACGAGGATACATTCAAAATAGATGATTCCGAGAGCTATCTAGGTGGTCTCCGTTCTTATACGCAAAATATATTCCCATACCTTGACTATTACGGTAAAGCTGAAGGACTCCCCCAAAAGAACCATAAAATATGGAAACCATTTAAGACCATAATAGAAAGGTACATGACATATGGTTATCCAGTACTAACAATTATGGTTAACTTATCGTATTTGGACATATGGAAGAAAAACAAATAAAAAAGGCATGTGGAAAAATGCTCTACTTTCAGACTCAGAAATATTAATCAAGGATGCCGGCAACGCCTTGGTCATTATGGCTAAAAAACAGGGGGCTAGAGTAAATCAAACGATTATTAAAAACATGATTAGTAAAAATCTCTTATGTGTTGGATGATAATACCCATGTTTATCTTTTATACAATCAAGAATATCCTATTAAACAAAGGGTTGGGTAACGAGGCACATATTATATTAGAAGAGTGGCTAAGTAATCTACCAAATAGAATAGAAAATTATTCCATTGCCGAAGAAATCAAAAGATGATATAAGATATTACGCCAATTTGATAGTTGGAATTATATCTAAAGTACGGCCTAACTGGATAGGCTTGGAAGATTGGAGATCTTATATGAATAAAGATCATATAAAGAACGACGTCGAAATGGATTTCAAATGGGAGTTTGTCTATACAATCAACAATGAAGTACTCTTTTTCACGACGATTATTCATTTATCTGCAATGTCTACTTCCATGGCCATTGCAGATTCTAACTATTACAGAATATATGAAACTATATATGGAGACAAGCCCCCTATATTCAAGTTCAAGGAACATTCAATCAATCATAAAACAAAAATCCTCGCAACGGAATGTTGCAAGGATTTTTAGGGTGACCGATGGGATTCGAACCCACGACATTCAGAACCACAATCTGACGCTCTAACCAACTGAACTACGGTCACCATGTTGCCCTTTCATCTGAAAGGCGATGCAAAAGTACGGACTTTCTGCGAAACCTCCAAATCTTTTCGGGCTTTTTCGCTTTCAACGCGTTTTTCTACGTTTTGGCGGTTTTCCACCTCAAAACACCTTAGAAGTGGGCAAAGACTAGTCGGAAACTTCGTCTGAAGCCGAGGTGTCTTGGTTGGTGTCGCGCTCGATGGCTGGGTTGCCTTGAGCACTGAGAGGAAGAGTGAGCTTATAGATCAAACCACCTTCATCATCACCAGGGAGATTGAGTTGCGCACCGAAGTGAAAACCACGCTCATCGACACTGCTAAAGGCGATGCCACCGAGTACCAAATTCTTCGCCGATGCCACTTCAGGCTGTCCTGCAAAGAGGGCTTTGGTGAAGACACGCTTGGCAAGGGCTTCTCCATCGCGAGTGATGGTGATGGTGACTTGATTATCGAGGAAGGGATCGCCAAATCTGTCCTTCACTTGTGCGAGCGAATCGGCGGGGGTGCGCTCCACGAGGATGTGATATTTGTGTCCGCTCCACTCCACATCGGTGGGAATGGTCTGGTTGTCGTCATGGCCTGGCCCTTGCTCTTGGGCTAAGGCGATTTGCCCTGTATCGACTGACGAAGCGTTATTTTTTTTGTCGTTCTTCCCACCGCAGGCTACCATTGTGAGAAGGAGTGCAAAGAGAGCTATAACAGAATATTTGTGTTGCATAGTCGTCAACTCATGTTTGATTTAACGGCGAAGATAGTAAATAAATCCAAGATGACAAGGCAGAACGAAAATAATTCGTTATTTTTGCTCTTCATAGCTATATACGCGCATGAAGAAATTATTCATTTTGGGATTGCTTGCTCTCATGGTGGCTTGCCACTCTGCAAGTGCTCCCTCCGACTCCTCTGCTGACTCGTCAAAGACGGCACAAAAGGAGGCTGCCATCGACACGCTCGCTACGCTCGTGGCAAGGGTGCAGCAACAAAGCAGGCTCTATGCTGCCGACTGCATGGTGCATAAGGTGGTGCTCTTCACCGACAAGAGTCAGATAGATGGCGGTTTGGTCAAATTCAACAAAGTGGGTTACCGCAAAGTAGCCATTCCCATAGATGTGACCCTCAAGGGATATATTGATTTTGCGGATTTCTCAGCCGACAATGTGACACGCGAAGGAGATTTGCTGGTGATTACGCTGCCTGATCCGAAGGTGATGCTCACCGCCTCGAAGATAGACCACAAGAAAGCCCGTCAATATGTGTCGCTCACACGTTCCAACTTCTCCACCGATGAGGTGACCAGACTCGCTCATCAAGGAGTGGACAGCATCCGTCGCCACGCTGCAAGTTTTGGAATTGTGGAATTAGCACGCACCTCAGCAGCGCGCACGCTGGTGCCCATCGCCACTCGACTGGGATATGCAGAAAACAATGTGGTGGTGCGTTTCCGCAAAGATTTCAACCAAGCCGACTGGAAGCAGATTGTTAAACCGCTCAATAGTGACCGCTCATGAACGAGAATTTGACCACAAATGCCGAAGAACTGCAAGGCAGGCTCTCGGGACATCAAGCGGAAACGACACCAGAGAACGCAGAACAGACCTCTCAATCCTCGGAAGGGGCGGACAATAGTGCGGAAGAAGGAAAAAAACGTCCCAGCAGAAACCGATATCCCTGCTGAAGTCATCGCCACTCCCCTACTCCTCCACTGCCTCCCGATGGGAAATCCAAACGCGGATGCTGGAGCATCTTGTGGTGGTGTCTCAAAGCGATGGTGCGTCACTGGCGCATCACTCTTTTCGTGCTCTTAGTAGGCTTGATTGGTTATGGAGCGATGGTAGCTTATCGCACACTCACCCACTCTAACGATGCTGTGGAAAAGCCCATCGAACAATCTCCCGAAGAAATCGTGCGCCTACAAGCCATCGGTCAGTGGGAGTTTCTCTCTGTAGAATCGGAAGAACTGGTGGAACGTCACTATTCGGGACTGATGAGCGAGCGCGATTTGGTGTGTATCTACCGCGGTACGCTTCGCATTGGTGTCGATATGCGCAAACTTCCTACGGACTGGGTGGAGATGCAAGGGCGCAATGCGATTTTACACCTCCCACAACCGACTTTATTAGACGAAGATTTCCTGGACGAGAGTCGCACGACTGTCTTCTTTGAACAAGGTGTCTTCCGCCCCGAGGAGCGCGATGCAATGCGCACAGAGGCAAAGGATAAAATGAAAAAACGCGCTATTACTGCAGAAAATCTAAGTATAGCGCGCAGAAATGCGGAAGCTCAATTCCAAAAACTCTTCCTCGCTATGGGTTATGAGGATGTAGTGGTGGAATTTGAGTCTTCAACTCCAACAGAAACAAACTAAACAAAATATGACTAAACAAATTATTTTCCGGTTCTTCCCCATTGTGGCAATACTCCTTGGGGTATTCTCTTGTGGAGATGAGCCAGAAACTCCATCATATCCCCCAGGCAGCACTTTCAAACGCACCGTGATGGTGTATATGGCTGCGCAAAACTCTTTAGGTGCCTCGGGATTTGCACGACAAGACAGTGCAGAAATGGCAAACGGTATGCGATATCTTCACGCTGGAGAGCGCGTGCTAATGTTTCTCGACGACAATAAACCACCGCGTCTCTACGAGCTGCGCAAGGGTTTGTCTGCTCCTCGATTAGTAAAAGAATGGAAAGAGGACGTGAACTCTGCCGATCCCAAAACGCTCACCGAGTTGCTCACTACGATGCGCACGGATTTCGCTTCCGAAAGCTATGGTTTGGTGCTCTGGAGTCACGCCACGGGGTGGATACCCAGTCCTAAATCTGTGGCGGAAGAGAAGAATAATGTGGCGACAACCCACAGCATAACAGCTGGCGCAGCAGAGGGATTGACAAGTCGTGCGGCTTCATCGGTACAAAATGCTTCGTTGCTCACGCGCAATGATTTATGGCAGCCTGAAAGCACTACAACTGCTGACAACGCTCCAGCCTCTACCACAAGCAAAGAGAACTCCACTTCTCGCAAAAAACCAGCTTTTTCTGCGAAGAGCTATGGTATGGACGTGGGTTAGAACGGAAACTGGAATGCTGACATCGCAGTCTTAGGCGCGCATCCTGATGAAATCAACATTGATGATTTGGGCAAAGCCATCGCAGCTGCAAACATTCGCCTACGCTTCATCCATATGGACTGCTGCTTGATGGGCGACATCCAAAGTTTTTACGCTTTGCGACACTCAGCTGACTATATCGCAGCTTCTCCCATTGAGATTTCTGCAATCGGTGGTTTCTATACCGATATGCTCCGCTGGGGATATTTCTCCGAAGAAATCAAAGATTTGGGTATCACTTATGCCAACTATTACCTTGGCAAAGGCAGTGAACCCTATACAGATAACTTCGGTTTGGTGTTTGCCATCGTACGCTCCGACAAACTGCAGGCGGTGGCAGAGGCAATGGCAGCGGAATTGCCTCAACATCTCCCAGCCTTGAAAGCGGATGGTTCGAAGAACTTCCCCAACATGACGGAGACACAAACGTATGCTCGCTACTCTGCACGAAAGTTTTGGCGTCCTCACTACTACGATATGAACGATGCGCTTCGTCGCTCACTGCCTACAGAAAGTTGGCAACGTGTGAAGCGAGCACTAGATGCAGCGACAGTCTACAAATTCACCACACCTCGATTTATGACAGGCTTGACTGTGCTTTATCAAGGACAATACGCTGCTGATGTAATAGCAGTGGACGAAGCCAACTTCTGTGGTATCTCCATGTTTGTGCCACAAGAGACTTACACAGAGCATGCTGTGAGCAACCCTCCCTAGCTGGTATCGTGCCTGCCCTCATGGAGACTTCAATGAGAATTCCGCAAAAACGGAGTGGTACACCGCTGCTGGATGGAAAGCTGCTGGGTGGTAATGCTAACAACTTCTGACACATTGCTCTACAACCTTTCCGTAGGCTAGAACCAGAATTTGAGCGTGAAAGAAAGAAGAGAAAGCGTCGAATAAACTCAACGACTTTCTCTTCGATTATTCAGACTGTGCTAATCGCAAATAAGATTTTCAAATAAGCTACAATCGGTAAATTCAAAATATGGGCGAAATCATCGCGTGGGTGCTCAATCACCTCAACTATTGGGTCATCTTTTTGGGCATGACCATCGAAGTTCTTTCATCCCCTTCCCATCGGAAGCCGTCATTCCTCCAGCCGCTTGGATGGCAAACAATGGTGCACTCAACATCTTCTTGGTGGTCATCGTTGCTACCTTAGGAGCTGATGCAGGCGCACTCATCAATTATGGTTTGGCATACTACCTAGGTCGCCCTGTCATCTACTCGCTAGCAGACACACGTTGGGCGAAGTTACTCCTCATAGACCGAGAGAGTGTGGAAAAGTCGGAACGTTTCTTCCGTCATCATGGTGTTATCTCCACGCTCATCGGACGTCTAGTGCCTGGTGTACGACAACTCATCAGCATTCCTGCTGGTTTGTCACGCATGCACCTAGGTAAGTTTATGATTTACACCACACTTGGCGCTGGAGCTTGGAACATCGTACTCGCTTTCTTGGGTTTTTACCTCATCCCTACCCTCTTCCCCAGTGTCACCACGCCCGAACAGGTGATGGAAAAGGCTAATCAATACAGCCACATCATCGGGTATGTCATTGGTGGAGTGGTGATTTTGGTACTCATCTACCTTATTTATAAGGTGGCTTCCCACAAATCCAAGAAGCAACCTACTGCTTAATCTCTCCTTTCTACCTTCGCGATGAGAGTTGTTCCTAGATTTCCATTGAAACTCAATGTAAGTCTTGCTCTTCCCACGAGCAAGAGTCTTTGCGCGCGCGCTTTGGTGATCAATCATCTCTGCGAACAACCCGTCCACCTCGAAGGTTTGTCGGACTGCGACGACACGCAAGCCATCCTCCAAGGCTTGGAAGCACTCCGCAACTCGGGAGATGCTCCACTTCGCGTGAACATTGGTGCTGCCGGCACTGCGATGCGCTTCCTCACCGCGCTATTTGCAGCCACTCCTCGCCTCGATGTGGTGATTACGGGTAGCCAACGCATGAAGGAACGTCCGATCGGCGCGCTCGTCACTGCGCTTCAGGCGGCAGGAGCTGACATAAGCTATGTGGAAAAAGAGGCATACCCTCCTTTGCACATCCACGGCAAACAACTCGAAGGTGGAAAGATAGCCCTCCCTTCTAATATCAGTTCGCAATATGTAAGTGCACTCTTGATGATTGCCCCCACGATGCGCGACGGACTGCACCTAGAGTTGGTGGGAAAAGTGGCTTCCGCTCCCTACATTCACATGACGATGCAGGTGATGAAAGCCTTTGGGTGTGGAGTCAAAGCGGGAAAAACAATCTGATCAGCAGCAGAAAGTGGTCAGCGATACGCTCGCTCTCTCTCCCCACGCTGCGGAACTACCGAGGAAACAGAACTAGCAGCGTCCTACGCCATTGAAAGCGATTGGAGCGCAGCTTCTTACTGGTACGAAATTGTTGCACTACATCCTGACAAAGCTGCGAGAGTCTTACTTCGGGGACTGAGAGAAACCAGTGAACAAGGCGACTCCGTCTGCGCAAGATGGTTTGAAGCACTCGGAGTGACGACAACTTTCACGTCAGAAGGGAGCTATTTTGGAAAAATCGTCCATCTCTCCGCAAGCTCAAAGCAAGAATGATGGTAGCTTATCGAAAGGCTACACACATTCTTTGCAAACTGATGATAACTTCTCCGAAAGCAACGAGTGTTTATCGAAAACAGATTGTAGATTATCGCAAGATGATTGCAACTCATCGCAGACGAACTGCCAACCATCGCAAGCGAATAAGCTTTCCTCTCTAGTAAGCGGCAAATCCTCGCAAAGCAACTCAGCAACTCATCGCAAGACATTTGCCATTCATCGCAAAACTAATCTTTCTTCCTGCAAGGATGCCACTCCCCTTTGGCTAGATTTCACGGCAGCACCCGACCTCGCTCAAACTTTTGTGGTCACTTGCGCTCTGCTCTCACGCCCCTTCCATTTCAAAGGTTTGGAGAGTTTACGCATCAAAGAGACAGATCGGATCACAGCACTCATAGCAGAACTGCAAAAGTTAGGCAAACACATCGAAGCAATCGGGGAAGGAGAACTTCGATATACGGCTCAAAACGACAGTTCTCCTGCACAACCCATCACGATAGCCACCTACGACGATCATCGCATGGCACTTGCATTAGCTCCGGCAGCGTTGCTTTTTCCACAACTCTCCATTGAACATCCAGAAGTAGTGGCAAAATACTATCCCCACTATTGGGAACATCTCTCCGAATTACACTAAATATCAAATTCAAAAACCAATCATCGTGCTATATCTCATCCTACTTTTAATCTCCCTTGGCATCATTGCTGCTGTGGCTGAAGCCATCCGCCAATGGTGGCTCAGACAAAAAGTGAAGAAAGGCGAACTTGCTGAGATACCCGCCATACAAGAGAATGCTGCAGCAGGCTGTTGTGGACTCCACGAAACCTGTGAATCGGAAAGTCTCTTGGCGGGAGTAAGTAAGGCTATTGAATATTACGAAGACGAAGAACTCGACCGCTTCAAAGGACGCTCGGGAGAAGATTATAACGATGCCGAAATCGAGGAGTTTGCAGACGTCCTCACCACCCTTTAAGACAGAAGAAGTGGCTGGTTGGGTGCGTTCGTTGCAACTGCTGTGAAGTCAATCTTCCCATTGAGCTCAAAGACGACATCATCCTCCTCGTGGGAGAACAGCGCGAACTCTCGCACGCTTCGTAAGCCGCTGCGACAGCATACCAACTTCTCACAAAGATTCATTGAGAAATAGTAGACATTCGGAAACGCTGCTCTAACATTAGTTGGAAAACAACTCCCAGCATCGTTCAAATCTAGGTCTCTTCCTCAAGCACATTTATCAAGTATCCGAAGAGTCTCCTTTTTCTCTCCCCTTTCTTCTCATCATGCTATCAATCTTTAGCTACACCTTTTTCCAAAATGCCCTACTCGGTGCGCTGCTCCAGCGTGCTCTGCGCCTGCATCGGCACCCCATGTGGTGACTCGCCGCTTAGTCATTGCCGGTGGCGGCATGGCGCACGCCTCACTGGGTGGTGTGGGAATGGGTGCATTTTGGGGATTCTCCCCCATCTTCGGTGCAGCCTGCTTTGCCCTCGCCAGTGGTCTCGGCATCGACTGGTTGAGTCGCAAACGCGAAGTGCGTGGCGACAGTGCCATTGCCATGATTTGGACGCTCGGCATGAGCATCGGCATCCTTTTCGCCTATCTTGCCCCCGGTTTTATGACCGACCTCCCCACCTATCTCTTTGGCGACATCCTCAGTATCTCCCATAGCGATCTCCTCGCCATGGGACTTCTCACCGCAGGCACCCTACTATTCTTTTTCCTCTTTGAGCGCAGCATCATCACCCTCGCCTACGATCGCGATTTTGCACGCACACAAGGTTTACCCGTCCGCACTTTAGAAACCATACTCACTGCTCTCACCGCTCTCACCATTGTCGGGTGTTTGCGCATGGTGGGCATCGTCATGGTCATCTCCCTGCTGTCCATTCCTCAACTTACAGCAGCCGTGTTCACACGCACCTTCCGAGGCATGATTTTGTGGTCTATGGTTATAGGATTTGCTGACTGTCTGAGCGGTCTCTCCTCTCCCTATGTTCTCAACGTCCCTTCGGGAGCAGCCATCATCGTAGTGAGCGTAGTGCTTTACTTCGTGGTGCGTGCAATAAAAGCCCTATTTCAGCGTTTTTCTTCATAGCGTAGTTTTATCCCAAAAGGGCTATTAGACCGTAATAGTACTACTTGTTATTGAAAGAATCATTTTTGTCATTTTCTATTCTCTGGTTGGGTTTAATCTTGCTCTATAATCTCATCTAAATTTCTTTATTTTTCCACGTTGAAGCGACTTTTCTATCTCCTTCTCCTGTTATTGGTCGTCACTGCTTGCAGCACCAGCCGCAACACCGCAACGACACGATGGTGGCAAACCTTTGTCACCCGCTACAACGTGTATTACAATGCCGCCACAGCCTATCGCGAAGGAGAAGCTGCCCAACGCAGTGGACTCAAAGACGACTACACGCAGATGTTGCCGCTCTTTGGGGTGGCGTACCCTCAACAACAAAACCTCGGCAAAGGCAACTTTGAAACGGCGGTGACCAAGTGCAGAAATCCATTCAACTACACAGCATCAAAAACGCCCACAAATCGCTCCCGGTCGCAACGCTTCTCCTCAACTCAAAGCCTATCTCTCGCGCAAGGAGTTCAATCCTTTTTTGAAAAATGCGTGGTTGCTCATGGGGAAGTCCCAGTTTCAACAAGGCGACTTCCTTGGAGCCGCCTCCACTTTTGCCTACATCACCCGCTTCTATGCCCCCGAACCGCTTGTAGTAGCCGAAGCTCGCTTGTGGTTGGTGCGTTCGCAAGTGCGCCTCAACTGGATGTACGATGCAGAAGATGCCCTCCGCCAAGTGGCCAAGATGGAACTTCCCAAGCGATTGCAGCGCGAGCGCGATTTGACCATGGCAGATTTCCACATCGCCCAGCAGCAGTATACCGAAGCCTTACCCTATTTAGGCCGTGCCGCTCGTCAGGCTTCTCACAATTTTGACCAAGCGCGATGGTATTATCTTTTGGCACAAGTCAATATGCAATTGGGACGTAAAACAGATGCTTACAATGCCCTCAACCGCTGCCTTGCGCAAAACCCTCCTTATGCTCTAGCCTTCCAAGCGCGCATCTTGCAGACCGAAGCCCTCACCACGCGACAAAATGTGGCATCCATGCTACGCCGTCTAGACCGCATGACGAAAGATCCCAACAATGCCGACTATCTCGACCAAATCTACTACGCACAAGGCAACATCTATATGGCTCAGCGCGACACAGCCGCTGCCATCAAATCTTATGAAACGGGGAGATTTCGCGCACACAGTCCACTCTGCCAAGGGCGTATTGTTGAACACCCTAGCCGACATCTACTGGCAACAACAACGCTTCGACAAAGCCCAATCGTGCTACACAGAAGCCATCGGTCTGCTCGACAAAAACGCAACCATCTTACAACGAAATCCTCCGCCGTTCTGCAATTCTCGACCAACTGGTCCCATCTACCACCATCATTTTTGAGCAAGACTCTCTGCTCCATCTGGTATCTCTTCCCGAAGCGCAACGCAACGCGGTGATCGATGCAAAGATTACCCAATACAAAAAGGAACTTGCCGAGGCCAAGAAGGCAAAAAGCAGACAGTGCCCTCCGTGCTGCTCAAGAGAATGAGGGCATAGACCTGCCTCAACGTCCATCGCTCCCCTCTACCCGTCCCAACAGCGGTGGTGGTGGTTGGTATTTCTACAACACCCAAGCCGTGCAACAAGGTAAGCAAACCTTCGCGCGACAATGGGGACGGAGAAAGAAACGAGACGACTGGCGACGTGCCAATCACACTGTCGTTGCTGACAACGACCAAAAAGGTTTTGACTACGCAGCCGACGACAGTATCAGCAGCCTCCTCCGTCATCGCCGCGATAGCCTCACCCCTGGCTGGCGTGGCACAGCGTGACATCGATGCGCAAATCCGCGACTATGCTCAGCAACTGGCAGAAGGCACGTCTGCCGCTCCTGCCGATTCTACTGCAAGCGCAGGAAAAAGCCGACAAAAAGGAGCAAGACCCCACGCAGCGTGCTTTATTATCTAGCGCAACTTCCCCTAACGGCTGAAGCCCAACAGGAAGCTCGCAGCAAAAATTCACGATGCCCTCATCGAAGCTGGTTTTGATGAGAAAGACGAACTCGAAGATTTCGTTCTGGCTCGCCGCACCCTCCAGCGATTTGTGCGCGAAGCTCCGAAGCACGATCGTGTGCCCGAAGCCTACACCACCTCTTCCTCATGGCGCAGCGCACTCAACAACGCGCAGAAGCCGAAAGATTGAAAAGAACCTTCTGGCACAATCTTTTCCCCAACTTCCCGATGACACGCGTCATCTCCGATCCGATTTTTGAAAACAACCTTCGCTATGGTCGCGAGCGCGAAGATTCGCTCTACACGGCTGCCTATGCTGCTTATCTATCAGGCAATAAAGCCGAAGTATCACGCCTATTCAATCGCTCGACACAGCAATTTCCCACGGGTGCCAACCGCCCCAAGTTTATCTTGCTCCACAGTTTGGCGCGCCTGCAAGAGGCACCGCGCGACACACTCCAACGCGAGCTCACCGACTTGGCCAAAGACTCACCCCAAATCTGACGTAGCAGAACTGGCAGGTATGATAGCCCGCCGGACTGCAAGAGGGCCGCACCATCGGACATGCCTTCCGTCCCACCGATTTGTGGAATCGCCGCCTCAACGATGCCAAAGTGGAAGCTGCGGCAGCTGGTGAGAGCACGCAACTCTCCGATGACCACAACGTGCCCTTCGTTTTCCTCGTGGCCTATCCCACCGATTCGCTCGACAACAACAAGGTGCTCTTTGCATTGGCGCAATTCAACATCGAACATTTCACTTCGCGCAATCTCAGACATTGCCCAAGAACGTGGCAACGGATTGACTCAATTTCGTGTGCAGGGCTTCCGTTCCTTTGCCGATGTGCACCACTATGCGCAACAACTCTATGCGCAAACCAAACTGCGCGGGCCTCTTCCGCATGGCGCGCACCGAACTCATCAGTGCAAGCAATCTCCGTTTGCTGGGCACCGTCGTTTCGTTTGAAGACTATCGCAAGTTCTACAACGAACACTTTGCTCCACTCAAGATTAAGCCCGAACTTCCTCTCGAGTTTGAACCCGATGATCCGCCCAAGCAAATCTACGAAGACGAATTGCCGCAAGGGCAAACCAATCGCAAGGTACAACCTAAGCAACAACCCGACGACAACGAATATGAATATGAGGAATAAAGCGCACCACTGCGTAAACTCAACTCACCAACGAGGAACCTCCGCGGAGTGTTCCTCGTTTCCTCTTAACCCAAAAACTCAATATATGACTCTCAAGAAGCTCAAAATCAAGTGGACGAATGGATACGCACCTATGGTGTTCGCTATTTTTCCGAACTCACCAATATGGCAGTTCTCACCGAAGAAGTGGGAGAACTCGCGCGTGTGATGTCGCGCCGCTATGGTGACCAATCTTTCAAAGCTGGAGAAAATCAAGATCCAGCCGATGAAATGGCCGATGTGCTGTGGGTGCTCCTCTGCCTCGCCAATCAGACCGGGGTGAATCTCACAGAAGCCTTTCAGAAAAATCTTGAGAAGAAAACCAAACGCGACCACGATCGTCATCACAACAACCCCAAACTCCAATCATGAACATCATCATAGTAGGAGCCTCTTCAGGCATCGGTATGGCGACCGCTCGCGAATTTCTGCGGCTCGGTCATCGTGTCGGTGTGGCAGCTCGCCGCTCAGCTCCCTTACTTGCTCTACAAGCTGAATATCCAGCGCAGGTGGTGTGTGCCACCATCGACGTCAATGCTCCAGAAGCCGCGACTCAGCTTCTCCAACTGGCAGAAGACCTCGGTGGTATGGACGTGTATCTCCATAGTTCGGGAGTAGGACACGAAAACAAGGAACTGGATCCGGGCATCGAGCTCGACATCGTGCAAACCAACGGTTCTGGCTTCATGCGCATGGTCACAGCCGCTTTCCGCTACTGGACGAGTCGCGGACAAAGGGGGCATCTGGCGGCTATCACTTCGGTAGCTTGCACTCGAGGTTTGGGCATCTCCCCTGCTTATAGCGCAACAAAGCGCATGCAGAGCCAGTATCTCGAAGCTTTGTCGCAAATCTCCCACCAGGGTCATCACGACATCGCCATCACTGACATCTTACCCCGGTTTCGTGCGCACCGGTTTTCATCGCCCAACACCAACTACCCTATGGTGATTTCTCCAGAGAGACCGCGCGACACATCGTCAAAGGCATTCTGCATCGTCGCCGCCGCATCGTCATCGACTGGCGTTATCGCGTGCTCATCGCCTTGTGGGCCGCCCTCCCTCGCTGCATCTGGGAACGCTTGCCTTTCCCTTAAACTCATATCCCTGTTTTAAACCGTGATGCTCTCCTCCAATTCGTGCCACATTCTGCTCCCACTTTGCGTAATGTGGCATGATGCAGTTTGAAATGCCTCGATACTCACGCCCCATGACCCATGCCCCCTATAAAGATATGGGAGGAAATGGCCCTAAAGAGTGAAAAATCGCACTTAAAAATTCTAAAACAAACTATTTTCTAAGAGAAACGAGTTCTACAATACGTATTTGAAAGGTGAAAGATTGCATTTTTCAACATTTCTTTTACGGGCTACTCTAGATGTTTGCAACTGAAATCAGAGTTGCTGGCATGGGCAGTTTGCTCACGCGCGCGTGACAGGCGCGCCTTCCCTGGGAATTTCGTTTTTTTGCTTTCACAACCTTCACCTTTGCACTTCCCAAGGTAAGAATAAGAATAAGAAAACTAGAGGTGCATTTTCTGTGGAAAATGCACCTTTTTATAGATTTAGAGAACGAGAAGTAAACACCGTTCCTAATACACCGATAAATCACTAGATATAAGCAAATTGCAATGAATTCTGTGAAGGTTGTGAAAGCAAAAAAAGTGAGAAAATTGCTGTACGCGCGCGCGAGGGAGACACAGAAAACTTAAAGGAGAATTTGGAGGCAGACAGAGCAAAGTGGTACATGCTGCTACTAAGCGAGGGACGTAGTTGGCGAACAAGGTAGAAAGAAAGGTTTTGCAAGTGGCTAGGAAGTCTAGCTCACAATCGTCGGAGATACTTCCTAAACTCTCGGAGATATTCTAAAGAATGTCGGAGATTTCTGGTATTATCTCGGAGTTTTCCCGAAGTATGTCGGATACTTTTCCACAATCTTCGCAGATGATAGAACAACACTCGCTTACTTCCGATGGTGAAAGTAGGCGAGTGTTGAATTGAGTTGTTGCAGGGAAAGAGGAAAGCCACAAATACTTCTGAAAAAGATAGGGATTCTCATTCAAAAAACAGCGAACCTATGAACAAAGAAGAGATTCACATCAAGTGAACTCACTTGTTGAACCACACGGGCACAGTGACCATCACGGGTGAGGGCACGCCCCCACGGCGGCCGGGCTTCCATTTGGGCATATTTTGAATCACCGAAATGATTTGGTGCTCCAAAGGGATCGTCGAGGTGCTTGGTGATACTCACATCGGAAATGCTGCCGTCACGCTGCACCACAAAGGAGACTTCTATGATTCCACGCACTCCGCGGCGTTGCGCACCAGCAGAAAACACGATATGGTCGTCGAGATATTTGGCTAAGGCGATGAGTCCACCAGGGAATTGGGGCATCTCTTCCACCACCTGCGTGGCGGTGAGTTGCGGCCCCTCAACTGGCAAATCCGTTTGTCCAGCATTATGGTGCACATCTTGATCGGTCAAATCATCGTTAGGCGTGATTTTGCTATCGTCAGGGCCATCTATGCCTATGGGTGAGGAAGTCACAGCTTCATCTACGATGACAGGAGCTCCAGTTTTACCTCCAGGAGTGGTGATGACACGCGACACCGCACGACCTGCCGACACTCGTTTGCGCTCGAACCCATCGCGCGCCTCCAAAGGACGGAGCTGTTTCACCTCTTCTTGGATTTCAGTCGCCATTTCTTGCACTTTATTGTAAGCCACATAGCCTAGAGATGCTCCAAAAGCGAGTACTACCATCAAGATAGAAAGAAATACATACATGACACGACGATAACGACGCCCTGTCTCCTTGCGGATGACATAGGCACCGTATGCTTTGTTGCGGCCTTCAAAGACCACTTCGCACCATTGTCGGGAAAATAATTCTGTATTCCTCACGTTAGTCTGTTATGAATACCTTTTGCGATGGCTAGAATCGGTATTAGTACAAAATCCGCAGCGATAGTTTTACCACGGAATAGGACGATGAACGATTATTCTGCAAGGGGCATTCAGCATATAGCCCTTCATTGCGCAACTCGCATCGTTTTTCGAAGCAAAAGTACGCCCAAAAAGGAAAATAAGTACTACCTTTGTCCCTATATTTTATCGTTGAAATGAAAGAAAGTCTAATTCTCGCGCTCTTTTCTGTCCTTGTGCTCAGTCTGCAAGCTCAAGAAAGCAATTCGGCCTATCGGGTTTTGCAATTGCCCACCTCAGCACATGCACTGGCAGTGGGAGGAGAAAACATCACGATGAACGACGATGATCCTGCACTCGAGCAGCACAACCCTGCCCTACTCACCAACGTCACTCCCAATCGTTTGGGACTCTCCTTCATGTCACTCGGCGAACTGGGCACTTGGAGTGGAGCACAGTATGTGCGTGCTTTTGGCGACCGCCACACAGCTGCGGCTTTTGCGCAATATCGGGGTTATGGTGAGATGACTGCACGCGACGAACAAGGCACCGAAATGGGCACTTTCTCTGCTAAGGACATCATTGCCGGCATAGGCTACGGCTATGTGCTGAGCGATAACTCGGGCAGGTGGTGCCAACCTGAAAGTGGTGCACGAGAGTTTGGGTGAGTTTTCAGCGGCTGCTGGCAGTGGATGTGGGCTTGAACTACTATAATGAAAATGAGGGGCTTTCGCTCTCAATGGTGTTGCGCAACGCTGGTGCTCAATTCAAGAGTTTCAATGGACGCAACGAGTTTGTACGTCACAATCTCCAATTGGGTGTGTCGAAAGAACTGCTCCATGTGCCTCTACGATTTCATGCTACCCTCACGGATTTGACACGCTGGAGCAAATCGGACTATATCCAAGCAGACGAGAAGCCACTGAGCACGGCTCGCCTTCTCACTAATCACTTGGTGTTGGGCGTGGACTGGATGCCCAGTGACTTAATCACCCTATCTGCGGGCTACAACTTCCGCCGCGCCTATGAGCTTTCTACGCTCGGTGGCGCACATGGGGCTGGTTTCTCCCTCGGTGCCGGACTGACTTTCTCACGAGTGAAAATTGATTTGGCATGGAGCAAGCAGCATGTTGCGGCTTCGAGCATCATGGGAACGCTATCCTTCGCACTTTGATTAGGTGGGAAGCTGTGGTTTCTACCTTGTTTAGCACGTCGCAATAGTACATCATGAGCTTCAAGGCTCTTTCTCGTGGCTTGCGCCATGATTTTCCCTCTAAACTACACAACTACTAGACTATAACAACTATGCTTCATATCGAAATCGACACTGGTTCGGGCTTCTGCTTTGGGGTGACAAGTGCTATCAAAAAAGCGGAAGACGAACTCACCGAACGCGATATTCTTTACTGCCTTGGCGACATCGTGCACAATAGCCGCGAATGCGAACGCCTGCGCGAACGTGGACTGGTGATGATTGACCATGCCACCTTTGAAAAACTCCACGATGTGAGAGTGTTGCTCCGTGCACACGGCGAACCTCCCTCGACTTACGAAACAGCGCGCCGCAACAACATCACGCTTGTTGATGCCACATGCCCCGTGGTCTTGAATCTCCAAAAGCGCATCCGACGGGTGTATCACGAAATGGGTAATGATCCGCAAATTGCGATTTATGGCGAAAAAGCACGGACACGCGGAAGTGCTCGGACTCGTGGGACAAACCAACAGCGAAGCCATCGTGATAGCCGACATCAGTGAGGTGGACAAGGTGGATCTCACGCGCAACACGTATCTGTTTTCCCAAACCACCAAACCTCTGGAGGGATTTCAGACGTTGATCAATTACCTCACCAAACACATCAAAGCTCCAGCCGAATTCAAATGCTTTGACACTATCTGCCGCAGTGTTTCTAATCGTCTGCCAGCGGTGCAAGATTTTGCGCGCAAACACGATGTGGTGCTCTTTGTTTGCGGTCTCAAAAGCAGCAACGGACGTGTGCTCTATGAGGCTTGCCACAAGATCAACGAGCACACTCACTTAGTCGACGACCCAACGATGTTAGATGCTGCGTGGTTTGACGGTGCTCAAAGCGTGGGCATCTGTGGGGCAACGTCTACTCCCAAATGGCTCATGGAGAAATGTGCCGAACGCGTGCGTGAAATCACGGAATAGTGCGACACGCAACTCAACTTTAAGGTGAAATATCACAGAGAAGTATTATACATAGCACAACTTTAAGGTGAAATATCACGAAGGAGTGTTATACATAGCACGACTTTAAGGTGAAATATCACAGAGAAGTATTATACATAGCACAACTTTAAGGTGAAATATCACGGAGAAGTATTATACATAGCACGACTTTAAGGTGAGAAAGCACAGAATTTCACGAGAGTTTCACGGGAACTTCTCTCAACAACGACAAGACTTTTCCAATCAATGAATATAGCTCTTTTGCTCTCGGGCGGTGTAGATAGTGCCGTCGCTACCCACCTTGGTGAGCGCGGACTTCGCCCCGACTTGTTTTACATCAAAATCGGCATGGACGATGACGAAGACCTCACCTGCACCGCAGAGGAGGACATCGAACTCTGCCAAGTCATTGCACGCCGCTATGGTCTTCCCCTTGAAGTGATTGATTTACAAAAAGAATACTGGGAACGTGTGGTGTCTTACACCATGGATCATGTGAAACAAGGACTGACTCCCAGCCCCCGATGTGATGTGATCGCCCCATCAAGTTTGGAGCTTTTGAGGAAAAATCGGACATGGCTACGACCGCATCTGCACAGGACACTATGCTCGTAGGTGCGCGACGATGAAGTCTTCGCAGATCCTCGTTCGGGAGAGCATCGACTTGTCGAGCAGTGCCCTCATGGTTGGGCGCACAGCTCCCCGATCCCATCAAGGATCAGACCGACTTTTTGGCACAACTCGATGCACACCAAGTGGGAAAAATCATGCTTCCCCTCGGACATCTCCGTAAAGAACAAGTGCGCCAAATTGCACTCGACAATAAACTCGCACCTGCACGCCGCAAAGACTCACAAGGCATCTGCTTTTTAGGCAAAATCAACTACAATGATTTCGTGCGCCGCTTCCTCGGAGAACGAGTGGGTGATGTCATCGAACTAGAAACGGGCAAGAAAGTGGGAGAACACCGCGGATATTGGTTTCACACCATCGGTCAGCGCAAAGGTTTAGGCCTCGGTGGTGGCCCTTGGTTTGTGGTGAAAAAGGATTTAGAGCAGAACATTCTCTATGTTTCTCACGGTTACGACAACTTGCTCCAATATGGTCGCTCCTTCAACATCGCAGGATTTCACTTCCTCACAGGCGATCCTTGGCCATCTTCAGGCAGCATAGACGTGACTTTCAAAGTGCGCCACACCGATCGCTGGCGCACAGGCATCTTGACGCGCACCGAAGAAGGAGGTTTCCACATCGATGGTGACGACCCCATCCAAGGCATCGCCCCTGGTCAGTTTGGAGTGGTCTATTCTCGCGATGGTCGCCTCTGCATCGGTTCGGGAGAAATCGCCATTTAGTACGCTGCTTTCTCTCATTTACTGCTCAGTATCTCTGAGTCACTACTGAATTCCTCAGAAATCCTATTATAAGAAATGAGTAGCTAATGCTGCGAAGCTACAAAACTCTCCGCTTATCTTGCGAAGTCGAGGCTACTCACGATGCTCAGCAGCTAGCAACAACTCCTCTACGTCTAACCACAATGTCATAGTCTAAGGATGCCCAAGCCCTACACTTCCAACTTCAACGCTGAACGCATGGCACAAATCTACATAGATGTCTTGCGGTTACTCCAACTCAAACGTATGTCGCGCAATCCGAAGGTGTCGGCTCGCGACATTGCTAAGCAGATTGGTTGCGACCACCGCGCCATCAGTGCTGCCATCTCCACCCAAGCTGGCTTAAACTTTCACCAGCTCATTGGAAAGATTCGCAGCAACGAGGTAGCACAACGATTGGTGGATCCCAAGTTCTCCGATTACACCGTCGAAGAAATCGGACTCCACAGCGGGTTTTCCTCGCGACAATCCTTTTACAATGCTTTCCATCGGAGCTTCAACATGACTCCAAGACAATATCGCCTGCAACAGCTCAGCAAATCCTGAGTCGTTGCAGGCGATAGCCTTTTTACCCTCTCACATAGGTCATAAACTCATCGTAGGGCAAAAACTTTCCGCCCATCGACTGGAGGTGATTCGTATGTAATTGGCAATCGATCAACCAATTGCCACGCTCTTTCAAGCGATTTGCCAGAGCAGACAACGCCACTTTTGAAGCATTCGGAGCAAACGAACACATGCTTTCTCCGCAGAAAGTACGACCAATCTCCACGCCATACAAGCCGCCCACTGAAGTCATCGCCCTGCCACACTTCGACACTATGAGCAATCCTCTACGGTGAAACCACACATACCCGATGAGATGTTCGCCCAACCAACGTCCTTGTTCACGGCTGCGCCCATTGACTTCACCACATCCGCGCATCACGCGCTCAAAGTCTTGATCAAACGTGACCCGGTACTTGCCACTTCTCAACAACTGCCGCATGGAGTGCGAAATGTGCAACTCATCGGGAAAAATCACAAAAGCGTTCAGGCGGACACCACCAATAAGGTTCTTCCTTATCTTCATAAGCATACCACTGGAAAATGCCCAAACCATAACCAGTCATCAGCCAATCTTGCGTAATGTCTCCCCTGATTGCCAAAAGTCCATCATCATCGGCATCGTGTGGATCGGGAAATTCTACGTGATTCTTGTCAAGATAGTAAATCATAGATGTGAGAATTTATGCGTCAGACTTCTTAGTCGTTTTCTTTGTCGTCTTGCGAGTGGTGCTGCGAGCAGCCTTCTTCCCAGGGGTTTTCTCCTCTTTCGATGCAGACAAAACCGCCTTTTCTGGAGCACTCTCCGATGGTTCAGCAGGAGGTGCCAAAGGCGTGGTGGAAAGTACCAATTTTTCAGCTGTCACATCCACCTTTGCCTCTCCCCCATGCTTCAAATCGCCAAAGAGCAACGAGCGAGTGAGCAGCGGTTTGAGTTCGCGCGCCACGATACGTTCGATTTCGCGCGCACCATATTCAGGTGTATAACCGAGATTGAGCAGATGAGATTCAGCTTCTGGCGAAAGCACCAATTCCACACGGCGTGCCAAGAGTTTTCCACGCAGCGCATCTACCTTCTTACTGGAGAATCAAGTGCGCCATCTCCGTGTTCATCGCGTTAAACACCACCGTAGCCGAAAGACGGTTGAGGAATTCAGGCTTAAACGTGCGTTTCACCTGCGCAAGCATCGCCTGTCCAGCCGAAACGCCACCCCCAAATCCCACTGCTGCTTGATGAGCGCGCTGCGCCCCAGCGTTAGAAGTCATCACCACCACCGCATGACGGAAATCCGCTTGTCGTCCGCGGGTGTCAGTGAGCGAAGCATTGTCCATCACCCTGCAAGAGGAGGTTGAAAATATCGTGGCGCTGCTCGATTTCGTCCAAGAGCAGCACACAGTATGACGTACGGCGCACTGCATCCGTCAGCAGTCCACCATCTTCATATCCCACATATCCCGCAGGAGCACCGATGAGTCGTGCCACGGTATGCTTCTCCGCATATTCGCTCATGTCGAAGCGCAACAGTTCCACACCCATTTCTTCTGCCAGCACCTTCTGCCACTTCCGTCTTCCCCCACACCAGTAGGGCCCCACAAACAAGAGCGAAGCCACAGGTTTATGCTCGTCAGTGAGTCCAGCGCGTGACAAAAGCACCGCTTCGGTCACCGCAGCTATCGCCTCATCTTGACCAAAAATTTGTCGCTTCATCGCAGGTTCGAGCGACTGCAAATCAGCCACCTCGCCTCGTTTCCACATCACGCAAGCTCTCCCACTTTTGCAAAATGCCAGCCAGCACTTGGTCAATGAGTGCCTTGCTCACCACCTGATTCTCGGCAGGATGCACCTCTCGATAGGCCGCAGCCTCGTCGATGAGGTCAATCGCTTTGTCGGGAAGGCGACGATCATTGATGAATCGGGCTGCCCGATGCACCGCATGGCGCACTGCATCGGGAGCAAACGTGACGTTGTGGAAAGATTCGTAGCGCGACTGCAAACCTTCGAGGATGCGCACCGCCTCGTCTATCGAGGGTTCGGGCACTTCTATCGTTTGAAAAACGTGGTGCACCAACGCCCCATGTCCTGCAATGTGGCGGTTAAATTCTTCGTGCGTGGTAGCCCCCACAAAGCGGATGCGCCCTTCTTCGAGGAAAGGTTTGAGCATATTGGCAGCATCCATCGCCCCATCGCTCGTACGCCCAGCCCCTACGATCGTGTGTATCTCGTCAATGTACACAATCGCATTGGGAACAGTGAGCAATCCTTCCATAATCAACTTCCAGCGTTTCTCAAAATCACCGCGATATTGCGTACCTGCCAAGAGTGTACTCACATCGAGTGAGAATATCTGAGCATCCTTCAAGCGTTCGGGCACCTCGCCAGCCTTGATTTTTTCTGCCAGTCCATAGATTAGAGCTGTCTTGCCCACCCCAGGGTCACCCACGTGGAGGGGATTGTTCTTATCGCGACGACAGAGCACTACACGAATCGTGCGCCCAATTCGTCCTCACGACCGATGAGCGGATTGATTTTCCAAATGCTCATTCACGCATGTCGCCCATTGTCGCCAATCTTCCTCCTTTTTCTCTTTGCCCCTCTCCTCGACTGGTGGTCTCCCATCTCACCACTCACTTGTTCTGCCATTTCATTGAAATGCTTCCAACTCTTGAGCAAAGTCAAGAATTCCTCTCGTGCTTGCACAAACTGATGATAGCGATCTATCTCCTCATCATTATAGGGAGTTTCTCCGCAAAGCACGCTGAGATCTGCCAAAAACCATGAAGATCCTCTAAATGCTCATACGCAAGAAAAAGTTGCCCCAGCACTCATCAGTGCACAAGATTTCGCACAGCACATGAGTTGCAGTGATCTTTCGCCTCCAACTTCTTCTGCATTTCTTGTGCACTGGAGGAAACACTCGCCCAACTGATAAGAGAGTTCTATCGACTCTTCATCTGGAGCTTCAGGCAATCCTCCATCGTCTCTGTTGATGTAATAGAGGAGTTCGCCCATCACATCTTCATAGTAGAAGTCTTGATCAATCTTGCACCAGTTGTTCAGCTACATGATACACAAAAATTTCTGGAGTGAGGCACCATAGTGCCGCTCCATAGCATAGGCATGCGCATCCGAAATGACCGATTCTAGGTAAGCTGTATTTTTCTTTCTAGGCATAAATCGTGAAAAAGGATATAGAGGGGAGAGATTATAAACAGGAAGATAAAGCGAGTGCTAGACTAATCTTCGACGATGGGTTCTATGGAAAAGGCTAGGCGGAAAACCCTCTTGTTCTGCTGCCAGCATTGCGCGGCGCATCTTTAGTCTGCGCCATATCGAGCGAGCGATATTTCGCCACCTGACACTGCCCCTCCTCGTGCACTTTGAGCATCACTTATGCTCTGCTGATAGTTCAACTGAAAAATTTTAGATCAGTACTCCACCACGAAGTCCATGGTGGTTTGATCATCATTGTGCATGATAACTGCATAAGAATGTGGAGGACGTAGTCGAGTGCGCTCAAGCACACCCGAGGAAGTACGAGGTTGTGGCATGAAATAAAGGGGAAACTAGGACGGTGAGCCACCCCATTTGCTGGTTCATCCGAAAAAGATGTATCTTTGCAAGAGAAGGAATCAAGCGGACTCTGCTTCGCTTTTCCATCGCTATCTCTCCTTTCTACTGCAAGTTCTATGCCGAAGACCTCTAAAAACCCGACTATTCTTCCAGCAACCCAGCTCCGCCTCTCGCGCCTCCTCCTTTCGCACTGGCCTATGGGTGCTCGCTGGTTGCGCCTTGAGCTATCTGTTGGCTTTTGCTCCCATCCTGCTCCCTCTCTCATTGTCCACCAAGGGAGTACTCTGGTTTATTTTTTTCGGTCTTGCCAAAACCCTGTAATATACCGCTCTTGCCATCATCGGCAAAGAGGGCATACAGCGCATCCGTCTATGGTGGCGCGAGCGCAAAACCAAACTCTCGCAAAAGAAATGAGAAGAAGCGCGTAAATCACTCGGAGTTTTTCGATAATGTCGGAGATTTCACCACAAATCTCCGACTTTTGTATCCTTCTCAGAGAAGTTCCGCACACTTCTCCTACTATTTTGTCACCCACGTTCCCTACTTTTTCATCCTCCTTTTCTCGCACTTTTTATTCCTTCCTCACGCGGCGCGCATACAGCAGTTTTGCACTTTTTGCTTTCACAACCTTCATAAAATTCTTCACAACTCACTTTTTAAACAGCGTTTTGCACATGTATTAGGAACATTGTTTACTCTTTCATATTGGCAAGCAGCAAGACGGACGACATTTTACGGCACGAGGAAACAGTCTTCTCTTGAATAGCCTCAATCGTTGGTCTAAAAACTGCTTCGGTGAAGGCTGGAAAGCAAAAATCGAAATTTCGAGGGAAGGCGCGCACGTCACGCGCGCGTGAGCATTCGCCCTCCTCATGTGGTTTACTGCGCCCCTCCATCAACTTCACAGCATCCTCGGTTTTCGACAGAAACGTCTTGTTGATTTATATCACAACACTGTAATCTAGACCTAGTAAAATCAGATCATAAAAATCAATATCCCAGAGAAAAATACGCCATTTTAATTCTTTTTAACTCGTCGCACCTCGGGCGATTTCGACCCACTATTAATTAGGGCTTTTCCCAATTGAAGAAAGCTTCGTTTCATTTTTACCTACCCAAATCGGTCATTAGCTCCTGAACAGATTTTATTGGTTTGTTGAGCAGATAGTTTTCGTTAGTCTTTGGTGTAGGGCTACGCTGAGAACGAACGTTTTAGTTAAGTCAATGAGCAGAACTGAGCTTGCTCGAGTTATGCCATGGCGAGAAAACGAAGGATGAAAAATCCAAACGAAAGACAAGATGCCAACAAGAAAAATGAAAGAGGTCAGGAAGTTATCTATTCAATTCACGAGTAACTTATAACGGTCTACCATGACCTATTTGGGTCTCAATCCTTTTTACCATGACACACACCTTTTCAACAACTTCTCCACCGCTGTGCCCAGTGGTGGCAACGACTTGGCACGAATCGCCAGCCACCGCTTCCAATCCCTACCAACCCACGAGAACGTCGCCTTATGTGCCTCAACAAGAAAAAGGCACCTAACTACTCAAGCACGCTATGCCCCTGCGCTACAACGTGATGACCGAAGAAGCGGAATATCGGCTCAAAACTGATGTTGCTTCCCCATGGCGTTCACTGACCAGCGCACTTTCAACATCGATGACCATTGACACCATCGATGCCAAACTCGGCATGTGTGTGCGATGTAGACCGCATCCTCCCACCTCACAAGATGGACAGCTCACCCTGCACGACTACATATGGCACAACTTCCGGTATGGGCCACGACCATGACCGCATCTCCGGCACAGCGAGGAGCCACCACCTCTGTGGGTAAAAAGATTTCGCATTTGGTCGTGCGCACTTGCTGCCCCTGATGGGGCACTCGCCTGTCGCAGCAATCAGCTCGTCCCCTTTTGATCAGCGAGATGCGGTGGGTGGCACAAGAGTAGCTTTTTGCCGATTGCTCATGCCCGAACCGCCCCTGCGCTACTACACCGACCAGTTCACTCCCAACAAGGGTGCAGAACTGCTGCTTTGCGCGCATGGCCCATCAATCTCGATGAGTTCGACCGCGATCTCTCCACAGCAGCTGCCCAAGTTGAAAACCTCATCCAACTCCAACATCTCTCCGTGCGCAAGCAGGTTTCATACAAACAGGAGATGCTCGCCCCGCCACGCACGGTTTCTTTCATCGGCACGAGCAATGAAGTCGAACCCCTCAACGACCCCACTGGTTCGCGCCGTTTTCTGCGTGCCGCTCGAACAGACGACACGATTGCTCTCCGCTCGATCATGCGCGCAACCTTTGCGCAACTCAGCGGAGGTATTGGTAGGTGCAACGCTTTCTCTCGAAGTCAAAAGAGCGTGAACCCAAGGAGCACAACCGCGCCTTTTTGGCGTCGTTCGCCCACGATAGAGGTGTGTGTGGTGGCAGCCCGCCTGCCCTGCTGGGCAGGAGAAGATGGAGAACATCCTCACCGCTTCCCAGATTTTGTGGCGATGCAGTGCGCTGCTTTAAAGCCAGCAAACTCCTGAAGGCCCTGACCGCCTCCTCCGTGGTGAGGGCTATGCGTCCCACCCACAATCGGCGCGGCAAACACTATCGACCAGTGCAGCTGTAGCAGGAAGAGGGTGCATAACATAACGATGTCTCCCCACAAAGACTAGGTGTGGAATAAACCAAATCTGTTCACAGGAAGTTATCTTCTCTATAACGAGCAGTCACTATAACGGTCTAATGACCGATTGTGATAACGTCACGCGCCAACTTCTTCATAGAAACTGCGCGCGTGTAACAATGTGTTGGACTGTCGGCTACATCCAAATCCCGGAAACGGAATTCAACGTGTAGCACGGACCGCAATAATTAAAAACATCTCCTCTTTATTGGATAATACAAGTGGCTTATTTCTTTATTATCATTCACTCGTCGTGTGGGAGAAAAATTTAAACCTCTGATAACACCTTTTCCGGACCTCTAGCGTTGCTAATCGTCTTTTATCTTGAACAATATCTACTTGCCCGTTATATACTATATCAGACTCTTTCATATTTACATATTTTGGTTTGGCATAGTACACTTTCAGTCGATAATTGCCAGATGTCAATTTGCTCATCTTAAAATTGACACGTCGTATTTGCAAAATACAATCAGCCAGTGCTATCATGACATTATGGTACACGACAAGGTAATTTGATTATCTTGATTAGCGATATTCACATAAATCTTTCTTTACGGCAAACAGTTAGCTTTTCAAATCTTCCAGTAGACTACATTGGCTATACCTGTCTTTTGTCCAACTCTATACTTAATTTTGCTGGACTAGCACTGTTTTCTGCATAGAAGTCAGTGACGTATCTGTCTGGAGAGATGCTTTAACTTTACAATTAGAATTTGCAACATCATAAATTCTTAATGGCTCAAGAGCTACCTTCTCAGAGGAACATGCAGATAATCCACAGAAAAAGGATTAGGCTGTAAAAATACTTTTTCATAATTACAAGGATTTTATATGTTGATATTTATATAAACGTAAATTACTTTGCTTTAAGCTATTTTCGTTGATGTTCAAGCATTTATTTTGTCTGTAAATTGTTTGCCGATTATTTGCTGATTATGCGAGTACCGCATGAGATACAAGTTCGCACGTGGTGACACTGAGCACCCGCGAACCTCTAAAATAAAATCTTCGTAGCCTTTGTCGGAGTTGTCGAGACGCAGCGCACTGCGTCCCGCCATTCTCATTCTTGCAACGTACCAGGCGCTTTATCATACGCTGCCCGTCTGTCGTTGTATTAAGATGATTTCACCATTGGAGTGTGGTCACGGGGCTTCACCGCCAATATCCCCGTTTTTGCGGTTGGCATACCGTCCCCACATTGCTCGAGACATCCCGCGAATGCTGGT
>BNJS01001932.1_pt1 | contig 69946 bp, 116 predicted proteins | sample 8540461 | NCBI WGS metagenome assembly BNJS01 (sample SAMD00202454, study PRJDB9452) | human saliva metagenome | isolation source: human saliva | place: Japan
GGAGCCGGTCGCTGATCCAGCCGCAGGCTTGACCCCAATAACATCAGTACCACACCCACAACAAGACATCATTGCAACATGCGCGGTGGATGAGCCAGCGGTGGACGAGCATTCCACGGCACGCCATAGGTGAACCAGGCGGTGAGCGGTAGCTGCCGGAAATGATGTCAACGTAGGTGTTAAAGTGTCAGGCGACGATACAAACGGCGAGCACCAAGCCCAAGGCGCCCAAAGTGCCAGGTTGGACCAGCGCGCCTGAAACCAGGAAGAAGTCGCCGACGGCAGAGCACCACAGCAATGTTGTATTGCGCATGGAAAGCACAAGAGCCATGCCGAAAGGATGAAACGCGCAGCATGAGTTGTTGGCGGCTGGGCGAGCTCCGCCACCACTCGACGCCGCGCTGGCTCTCATGACACGCAAACCCGGCGAGCACGGCGAGAAAACGCGGAAAAACCCGGTGGTCAATAGAAAACACAGTGTCATGTCAGAAGAATATGGGGCCGAGGTGTGCAGGCCATGCCAATGATGGCGATAGCGCGGGCGGCGTGATACGCGATGCGGACGACGGCCAACGTAGTGTTACGATGGTTCGACCAACCGCCTCCTCGGAAGTTGACTGCGTGCATAAGTTGGGTCAGCAAAATTATGTAGTCACTTGCCGCCGGGCCTACAGAAAAATCTGCATGACTCTGGAGTCCAGAAGTATGAACAATGCTGTCAACCACACTCACTGGTCGCATTCCCCTCTTAATTTTCCACGTTGATGTTGTTGTACGCCCTAAGCGCAAGCCATGGGCATTTCAGATGATTTCGGAGGATATTCACACCTGCCCCTACCACCCAGAGATCAGGCGGCGCGGTTGGTTGTTCGGCGGGATCTACTGCCCTCACGCCGCTTGGAACTCTGGTATTCCACGTTGCTTATAGCAACCACCGGCAGGGCAGCTTGGAGTTCAGCGGCACGCTGACCATGGAAGTGATGATGCTCATCGATTTATTATCCATTGGCTTATCATTTCACACTGCGCCCCAGTGAATATCCGCCGGTACGAGGACTGCGCCGGTGGCGGGATTACAGCTTTCACGTCAACGCCGCTGTTCGCGAAATCAATCTGGCTAATCTGGATTTCGCGACGATGGCGAAATATTGCCTACGTGCTCTACCTCGCTTTCTAAACACGGCCCTCTCAACATCGGTGCGCTATTCGCCGATTTTGTCGTCCAATCTGCCCGGACTTTATGATCTGGTCAACTTTGTCATCGCCGAGTTTGCTCTGCCACGTCCTCGGCACTATCCAACACTTTGTCGGTGTTTTCGTTGCCGAGTGCTTCTTTGGCTTTGTAAAAACCATGGTGTTTGAGGACACCGAGGTGGTATGTCTCGATGCGCAGGTATTCTTTATGAGTTGATCGGCGATAGCCTGGGGAGTTTGGCAGGAGTTCCGGTCCGCAGCGGAGATTGCAGGCCGCCGCCCGATGCGGAGTTCCTGGGAATTACAGGATGGGGAGTGTCGGTTGAGCGGCGGGCGAGCCAACCGATGAGATTCGGAAATGGTCTGGCCATGGCCCGCGAGCATTTATCCGCATGGGCGGCTACGACGCCCAGGATGTGTTGACAGCTACCGACGCCACGCGGCGTCGGACCTCTTCGATATTGGCATTACGCCTGCGCAAACTGCGCAAGCGCGCTGCATCAGCACATCAATCCCGATCTGGCAGGCCATCGGCGCGCTGATGCGCCTAAGTCCGCCTCGCAATCCTGGGCACGAACTCCGTGCCAGGAGGATGGCGCTCGCTGCTGACCTCGCGGAACTCGATGCCGCATGACCCACACACCCACGTGCATCACCATCAACCGCATCGTCGCGGTTGCTCCGGCACGCGCCGCCGCCCAGGAACTCACACCGCCAGCGCGCGTATCGACGCCCTGCTTGACCTCGCCCCGCCGAGCTTCGGGTTTTACCGCCGAGCAGTCCACAGAGAGTGCCGCTGGTCTCAGGAGCACATCGCTGGGTGAACCGGCCTTCAGTCGCGTGTACTGAGCTGGCCACGGGCAGCGGACTTGAAAGAATCACTGTGCGCTATCGGACGCGGCGGGGACAGCGCTGACACCAACGCCGCCATCGTCGGCGCTGTGCTGCGGGTGTACGGCTCGAGAGGCATTCCGCAGCGGTGGCGCGATACGGTGGAAAATGCACCCCAGGCTCCGCACGCTGCGCCCGCGACCAGAGTGAATACTGGCCACCCGCTGACGTGGAGGACATGGCAGCCAGCCTTGCGACGTGCGGCGAATAAAGTTCCTTGACCACGGCGGCGTCGTTAGGCATGTCGGCGGATGCGACGCGCGCGGACATGAGATGGCGGCGCCTGCAGCGGTGATCACCCGAGGCCGGTGGCTTCCACAATGCGTCGGAGAATCACTCGGCAGCGCGGTTTCCAGGCAGACGATGGGAGTGCTCCACCCATGGTCAGTGTGCAGGCCACGGGCGCGCACGTGCCGTCGGCGGTGGTGTGGGGATCCAGCATCACGCCGAGGCGTTCACGGCATCGCGATGGTGTTTACCCGGTCGGCGTGGGTGGAGCTGCCGGAGCGCGAACCCGCAGTGCGCCGTGCGGCGGCGGGGAAAGCGCGGGCTCGTCGGCAAGCGTGAACCCCTCGCGCTGGCTGAACAGTTCGGCGGGTGCGTGCGGTACTGCGGCCGAGGAGGTCGTGGTGATGAAGCGCCTCGAAGTTGAGGCGCGGGAAATGTCCATGGAGGCTGAGGTTTCAGCGTGTCAGCTGAACTGCGCACGCGGTGCGCGCCGCGCGGGAAAACCTCGTCCAGCACATTGTTTTCGTTGAGGCTACGACCGCGGTCACTAGAACGCCCATCTGGCGGACAGATGGGCCCGCGCAAACACGCCGAAATTACCGGTGGGAAACGGAGAAACTGACTTTCTGTGCATTATTGTCAGTGATGCGAATCCAGCAGGAAAATGTAATAGGACTACCTGCGCCATGAGGCGTGCCCAGTTAATGGAATTCACGGCGCCAATGCAGAAAGCTGTTTAAAACCTGGCGTCGTTACTCACGGCCTTCACGTCCTGGCAATCATCAAACACACCGTCCAACGCGACATTGTGAATATTAAATACTCGAGACTGGAAACATTTGGGCTCTGAAGTCAGCGTGCCAGCGTCAGATGAACACGGAACACTGGGCATGCGCACATGGCTCCGCCGCGACTGGTCCCCAGAGGTGGCGCCCAGGATGTTGAGTGCTTTCTGCCGCGCCGGTGAGTTCCTGTATTCGAAAACCCGCCGAGCAGCCGTACGGCCATGTCTTTTAAACGCGGCGGTGGGCCTCGGACAGGTGCCCGATAAAGAGGTTGTCGTCCAGTTCGGGACGGGCACGATGTCTGGGGTGAAAACGGGTGGTGAGGCGCGGGCGCAGATCGCCCACATCCTCAGCGGGAATGTCGCTCACAAAGAGCTTGATCACCTGGCGGCCAGCCGCGCGTATCCCTTCGTGGTCAGGGTCCTCACACGGTGAGTGTGTGTCGTCGCTGACCCAGATAATCGGCGGAAGTAGAGTGCCCCTGTCGGGGCCAGTCCGCCAAGCAGAATGCTCAGTAAACGTTGCTGGGTGCGCTGGGGGTCGCGTGTTGAGATGTAGTCCAATTCTAGGACTGTACGTAGTCCCACGCTGTGCCGGGGGCATTGTGCACCATGAGCCAGCTGCGAACGTGATGGGCATCGCCACGTCTTGAAGCCTCGCCAGCAGCCAGCATGGTGAACTATGTCTGATGCACGGCTTGTCGGCTCCACCCACGCGGTTTGGCCACACCCCAAAGTCCTGGGAGATGGACGTCCCCTGACCACAACAACTCAACACAAACGACACCCTCACCATCTTCGCCTGGAGATCGTGCCTGAAGAGGGCTGCCGTTATTGGTGTACCCGCAGGGCGGTCCGCTTTCCGTCACCCCGACCGGACGTCGGCAAGCGGCTGGTTGGGGGAGTTCCTGAAGCATTACCGTGCTGCTGCTGGACCAGCGCGCACGGGCGTTCGGGGCGGTGACAAAGTGAACGCGCTGGACCGAGCGTTACCCTGCTCCGGGTCGATTCCATCGTCGACGGTGGGCGAGGCTTTTCCGCCATGCTTTTGGGGTGGACACGTGGCGCTGTCCCGGCCAGAGTTTCGGTGTTTTGCATCACCACCTACGCCTGATGTTCCCGCGAGAGCCCAGAGAGGGTAGCGCCACGGGCGGCCTGCCCGCCATCGACCGCCACGCGGACGACATCTACCGCGCCACCTTGACAAGCTGCAGTTCCGGCACGACCAGTTCTACCGCCACTTTCCGTGGATCGAGGCCCGCATCCGGGAGGTGTGCGCCCACCTCGACCACCCGGACGAGCCCTGCCCACCGGCGAGCGCCTGAGCTCCCGCAGGCTGCGCACCATCGGCATCGAACTCGGCCGACCGAGGCTTTGACACCCTCGCCCACCGTTTGAGGACCCGCTTTGTCACCGTGAAAGGCGAGAAGAAACTACGTCCGACTTCCTCAACAGTGGGCAGCGCGCGTCCTTCGAACAGGGGCCGTACGCCGTGGTGCACGAATCCATCTACGGCGGCACCGTCCCAGGCCCCACCAACTGGTCCGCGCACCGCATCCGCGAGGACAAACCCGGCTTTGAGGAACACGCCGACCCCACCGACATGACCCGGCCGTTCTACCTCACCGGCGAGTACATTTTCCCTGGCAATTGAGGAAGACCCCGCACTGTGCCTGTTTACCGACGCCGCACACGCCCTCGCCGCCAAACAGACGATTGGCGCAGCTGTACGTATAAAATAGCCCGCCACGGCTCCCGCCGTGGCGGCCGCCGCGATCTAGCCGTTGACGACGTGTTTGTGCCCTTGAGCATTCCAGGCTGAACACGGCGCGCGTCTTCCGCGACCTCCGGCCCTTTATCACCAACGCGCTCCAACACGACGGAACTCATGTTCTGCAGGGATTATCACGCGGCTCATCACAACAGCCGACGAATAGCCCAGCCGCAGATCACCCCCATGCCCACACCAGTGATAAAAGTCCGAAGCAGCTACTCCGCAATTTCAGCCTCGCGCGCAAAACCTGCATGCTGTTTGTCATTGTGCTGGGACCCATCATAGCTGTTTTCAGGGGGCCCTACCGCAGCGCGCGGAACAACACCTCAGCCTGCTATACGCCCTGGGCTATGGCGCCCGGCGGCGGCAGCATCATCATGTGCTGTCCAGCTTGGCGGCCACAGCGTTTCGGGCGCGCGGTGGTGCTGGTGATCGGGGAGAAGGTGAGAGCATTCCGCACTCTGGCATTAGTTTTCCCATGTCGGAACTGTCCACGGTGAAGGTGTGTGACGCGCTACGACCCTGCGCTGAAGACCACCACGTATTTGGCGTTGTTGCCCCACCACGTGGATCGAGGTGACTGGCAGGCGTCGATACGCCAGCGGGGATACCGGCGGAGGTGACGGATTATGTGGTGCGTTTCCCTGGGGGCAACGCAGCCCAGCGCGTATGAGCTGGTGACATGGTGCGCAGATGCGCCGACGGTGTACATCGAGCGGCTGGGCAGTGGTGATGGGCAGCGTGTAGCGGTTTTACACGGAGGCTTCCCGCTGACCTCGTCCGCCGTTGACGTTTCAGGCTCAGTCCCAGGGGTTTCTTTTCTGCGCACCATATCCACGGCAGCCTCACGGCGGCGAGCACCAGGTGGGGGCGACCCAGCCGTTGCTGGGCGGGCAGGTGACCAGCTGATCAGGGGCCTGAGGAAGCTCAACCCAGCGTCGCTGAGGCTCATGAGCGCCGGCCCACACCACGGACACGGTCAGGGCGAAGCGGAACCTGTAGTGTAGGCGTACCGGTAGCAGCGCGGTCTCGAGCAGGGTGAGGCAGCACCAGCGTGATGGCAGGTACGGGAGAGCAGCCGATGATGGGACCTGCGATGGAGAGCATCGAGTCCAGGCCGGTCGTGGACACGGCGAAGGAGACGAGTGAAAAGTATCACGGCCCAGGCACGGTAGGACACGCCCGGGAGCAGCCGGTTGAAAATTCGCTGGTCGCGCCGATGAGTCCAACGGCTGTGGCACGCAGGCAGCAGCACACATCGCCCCGTGAAGATGATCAACCGGTGCGTCCCATGGTTTGTCTGGCGGCTGCGGCGAGGAGTTCGGGCACCATTGCTGTAGCTGTGAGTTTGCATGAGATGCCCCACTAGCCCCAAGCCGACGTAGATGAGTCCGAGCAGCAGGCCGGCACCGCAGGCGGCGATGCTGACCAGGCGGGCGAGGGTGGAACCCTGTGGTTTTGCGCGTGGCGTAGTGCGGAAACCACCAGACGCCAAAACGCCAGGGATGCGAGGAACCATGGTGAAATAGCTCGATGAGTCCGGTGGACAAGGGGTGGTGGCATATTTATTTATGACATCCGTCTCAGTTGGGTGCAGTCGCACGGCGGCCAGCGCTACCAACACCACGAGAAGAATAAGCAGCGCTGGGGTGAGCCATTTGCCCAGTTTATCGATCAATCCGTGTGGGTTGAAGGCCAGCGCGAGCGCCACCGCGAAGAACCCCACGAAGAACGCCGTGGAGGCAATCCCGGAGGACCACCCGGTCAGCGGCACAATCGCCGTCGAGTAGCTGACAACGGCGGTGCGGGAGTGGCAGAACGCGCCAATGGCCAGGCACACCAGTACGGGAAAGGCCACGCCAAAGATTTTTCCGCCGCGCATGGAAAGATCAAAAATGTCGCTACCGGTGCAGTAATGGCGATCACCGCTACGACAGGGTAGAGCCACACCGGTGAGCAGAAACCCTACGATCGCCAGGGAGAATCCTCTCCCTGACTGTGCACCCAATATGGGTGGAAAAATGAGGTTACCCGCACCAAAGTACATGGAAAATAACATGAGTGTGGCTAAGAAAACGAGTCGTTTATTTCGGGTACTGGATGGCTTGCTCCATTTTGGTAAATATTAGAAGGGGGATTTAGAAAGCCAATTGTGAAAGTACACTTGAATAGTATGGCAGCTAATCCACTGTTCATCGCATCGTCACTGTTTGTTGTGTCTGATAGCCAGATCAGCTCTGACCTTGCGTTGCTCCCCGGGACCCCTGGGCCGAAACGTACCGCCCAAGTAACGTTCCAAAAGCCCAGGGGCTCGCGCGGGTGCAACTATCCACGCATCTAACTGTGGATATGGCTCATTGCGGTACTTCTGCGCTTATTTGATATCAGCGACTACCGTTCCGCATGGGTCGGCGCTGGCGCGTTCGGCCCCAAACCCATCGCCATTGGCGATACCCGTCACATGCCCGCAGACACCCTGTTTTTCGACGCCCAGGGGGTCAGGTTTGACCGCTTGGGCGGATTTCACCGTCACTGTTGATGGGGAAACCTTTCATCGGCATTGTCACCGGCATGGGTGATCACACCACGGACATGCAACTCCTGGAGGGCAGGGTGCGTTTTCGACGCTCGAGTCCATTGCCCGCTCCTGAACCGCTCACCGTGATGACACAGCTCACCGCCGGCGAGCAGACCCTGTTCCGATGCATTCGCCCTTCGGCGAGGTCCTGGCGTGGCTGGTGCAGGAAATTCGCGACAACGGTCCCATTGAACTCACCCGCGCTGGTGCGTTCGAGAAGGACTTCCTCACCCGCGCCGTGCAGGAAAGTGTGGTGCTGGGTACGTCGACCGCACGTCGGAGACCCCTGGCGACAATGTTGTGGCACCGCTCACTCGAGGCCCGCGACCTGGCTGTCACCCAGGGCCTCATTGAGGACAAGGGCAATGAGCCGCATCGCCACCATCAAAGCCGACCAGATGGGGTCTAGTTCTAAGGCTGTGGCGGGGCCACCGTGGTGGTGGTGAAAAACACTTGGGAGACCCGCCCCGAGTGGCACTGAGGCGCTCTACACCGGTAGAAGCTATCCAGCCACTGCAGAGGCGATGCGATCGGCGGCGATCTCCAGCGTGTCTGGGGAACAGGCGAAGTTGAGGCGCGCATGCCCTTCGCCCCCTGCACAAACGTCGCCTTCATTCAGGGCAATCGTGGCTTCCGCATGAGCTGCGCTGCGGGCTGGTCCGCCAGGAGTGCTACGGAACCAGCCACATCAGGTAGGTGGCCCTCGTGGTTGGCGGTTAGGCACGCCGGGGGCGCGCTTGGGAGTTCCTCCACCAGGAAATCCCGGTTGGCTTTTCAGCTGCGCGACCTGGTCGTTCTAAGAAACTGGTGGGTGCTTCGCAGCAGGCTTGCGGCGCGCGACGAGGCCGAGGATGGACACGCCGTCGCGAAGCATCCACGGCACGGCATTCCACCGCGCCACATCTTCTATCGTTGGTGAATATCATCTGTGCGCATTTCCAACCCCGCGATGTTCCAGGCTTTCGACGTCGCAGTCATACGGTCACACTACACCTGTGCTGCGTGTGTCGATACAGAGGCGGCGGGCATGTGGGTGCCGTCGTAGACCAGCGGTCCGTGGATTTCGTCGGAAATGATGCGGGCATCGTAGCGTGCCGTTAAGTCCGCGAGTTCTAATCAAGAATTCCCTGCTGAACGTGTATCCCAGGGGGTTATAGGGTTGCACAGAATCAGCCGCCCGCGCCGCGTGTCTAAAAACAGTCTTCAATATCGTCTCAGGTCCAATCCGCCGTACGCGTCAATGACCATGGCTCTCGGCCGGTGGCGGCAGTGAGTTCTCAAACGGCATGTAGGCGGGGGCGGAATAATTGTCGGTGACTCTGGCTTGGCTCAGGAAACTTAGGCCAGGTACACGCCGCGCACCACGTCCGGGACAGGGAAGATGGGTGCTGGATTGATGTCCCAGCCATAGCGGGTTGTACTGAATGCCGCCAGCGCCGGGGCGAGGCTGCACGTCCGGCGGGTAGCCGAAGGATTCTCGCCGCACAGCGTCCATAATGGCGGCTTTCACCGGGCGCAGGTACTAAAGTCCGATTCGGCGACCCAGAGGGGCAGAAACGTCGTCGCTGTAGCGGGTCCATTTGAGGGTGTTGTGGGCTTTAAGCTCGGTTAATGACGGAAAATCCATGACCACAACAGTAGCTGAATTCTGGTCATACTAGAATGAAAACCACCTGTGGAGATTGAGGCAAAGGTGTGACCAGCGAAGTGTTGAGCAATAGGGCAAAAAGTAGCCGCAATCTGGCATCGTAACGGTTCCCTCTGCGCTGGCAGCATGCAGCCCAGGGCAACAAACTCCAGCAGCGGCCTATCCACCACACCTCACACCTCCACCGCTAAGGAGTTCGTGGCGAAGGAAGCCAATCCCGTCACCACCCAGGATGCCTCCAAGGAAATAGAAGACCCAGGGCTGAACGTGCGCTGGCGTTTGCGCAGCGTCAGCTCCGGCAGCAACGGCGGAGTGGTGATTCTTCTGAACCTGAAGAACTTGAATGATGCGTTGCCACCATCGGCGCTGGGGCAGCCGACCCTGAAGACCAAATCCGGCAACGCGGAATTGATGAACACGAACCCAACCCGATGACAGCTACGTCAATGGCCTTTGACCTGCCGCTTGGCGCGGGTGCCACCACCAGCGTGCGCTATAAGTTCAACACCACAGTGAGCTCCACCTCCGATGCGGAACTCACCATCGCCAACGTCACCTGGAAGGGCAACCTACAGTAATTACGCCAGGTAGTCGGCGGCGAGCGACGCTGCATTCTCGGCGCTGATCAGGCACATCGGCACCCCAACACCCGGGGTGGTGGTGCTCCCAGCGTAGAACAAGCCCTCCACCGTCTTGGATGCCTGGTTGCCCCGCATGAAGGCGGATTGCCGCAGCGTGTGGGCGTAGCCTAGCGCAGTGCCGTGCCAGGCGAAGCAGCGTTGCGCAAAATCCGCAGGTCCCAGCAGTGTGCCGGGCGACCACGCGTTCTTCCAGGTCGGGATGCCGCAGCGGTCGCTGATCAGTTGGATCGCGGCGTCGACAAGCATCTCCACCTTGGGTGTCGGCTCGTCGTTGTACCGTGCTGCCGTGTCCGATGTCGGTGCTCGCGCTGGTGGGGATCAAAATAAACAGGTTTTTCGTGCCCCTCAGGGGCTATCTCGGCGTCGGTCTCGGAGGGTTTGACACGTAAATGGAGTGCGACGACCCGTGCGAGAATTGAAGATCGCATCGAAAATCCTCCTCCCATTCGCTGGAGAGGATCAGCTGGTGGTGGGTGAGTTGGGGAGATGTCGCGCACGCCCAACATGGCCACCACCACGCCAATACCCGGCTGTGCTTCCAATGGCGCTCCGGGTGGCTGCGCAGTTTCGACGGCAGCAGCTGGGTGTCGGTGTAGTACATGTCCCCGGCGGCGATCACCACGTCGGCGGGGAGGACTTCAGTCTCTTTCACACCACCTTTGTCGGAGTTCACCTGACACCACCCGCACCCCCGTGGCCTTGTGCCGTCTTTCCTTCGCATCAACGGGTGTAGAGGTAATGGCCCGCGCTCGTAGCCGAAACGTAACTCCACGTCCTTGCCCCAGCGCCTAGGCGCTCCAGGAATCCACAACCGTGCCAAACCCCACCGCGCGGATAGTAGACGCCTCCACCAGATCGGCGTGGCTGAGCAGGTGATACATGGCGGGAGTGTCGGCGGGCTAGTGGCCAAGAGCACCGCCGGATATTGCAGGATTTTCTGGGCGATGGGTGGAAAAATTCCGCTCCATTATGGCGTTTTAGGCTGGTCATCAGCAGACGCTGCAGAGTGCCCAGCCTTCCCAGCATCGCTCGCGAGAAAAAGCGCCGAACGGAGGAAAACGTCGTACAGGAACATTTTTCACCGCGCGCGATAGGTATCAGTGGCGCTGTCCAGGTAGGCGGTGACTTTCTCACCGTCGCCGGGGGAAAGGGCGTCGAAAAAGCGCGCGCACCTCGGAGATACCGCTGCGTACATCCACCGGATCGAAAACTCTCGTGGAACACGCGGTAGGCAGGGTCCAGCCGAACCAGGTCCAGTTCAGCCTCCATGGTGGTGCCCATGCGCTGGTAAAAAGCGCTTGTACGCATCCGGCATGAGCAGCCAGCTCGGGCCGGTGTCCCACAGGAACCCGCCGTCCGGAGACGACCCACACGCGCCGCGGACTCGGTGTTCTTCTCCAGCACCGTCACGTCGTAATCCTGGCCATCAGGCACGCGGCGGCAAGCCCGCAACCCGGCACCGATTACTCACGGCGCGGGGTTTCGCTGCGAGGGGCTTACTGGCTGGTGGCACGCCTGTGCGTTGATCCTTCTACATAGTGGGTGGGCGAAGTCGAGGGGCCTCGTACGCATGCCCGCGCCACAAGTCGAGCCTTCATCACCGCAGGTACCCGCACCCGCGTGGACATAATCTCCCGACATGGTCATGTGGTCAAGGCGGGCGCACAGGTCCCGGAAAAATCAGGTACGCGGCCAGCACCGGCGCGCGCGGTGGTCGGCAACAGGGCGATGCGTAGGCGGCATCAAGGTCGGCGGTGATGTCCGCAAACGATCTGCCGCGTTTATCGACGCCCCGCTGCTCGCCCTCTGCCTGGACGGTTCAGGTAGTCCCTTCCCGCGGCTATCGTGTCGTCACCCACATCGCGGAGGAAATTGATTTTTCTGAAACGCAGCTCCCAAGCGGCGCGCCCCCTCTCGCAGCGTTGTTGATCGGTGGGACTCAGCGGCTGGTCTGCAGTGAAAATGGCGCAGGCACATCAGGCCAATCGACCCTCGGCGGAACCCCAAATGCAATCATCCAGCGCGGCTTGGTCGTAGGCGGTGGGTCAAGATCGCGGCGCATTGAGGTGAAAAATGCCCGAATATGCTCTTCAGAGATGCGGCGCGTGCACCGTGCTGCAAAATGCGTGCACGGCGGGGTTCGTGAAAAACCGGTGCGGGTGGCGCGAAAAACCTGCTGCTCAAACCCATCAAGCTCGGCGGCAATGCTATTGGTGTCCAGCCCAGCTGCGGCGGCCACACCGTCCACGATCTCGTCGGCGATGCGCACCACGGCGTACAGTTGCAAATATCGTGGCGGACCCGACCCCGAAGAAGGCAGCTAGCTAGAGAAAAACTGGTGGAGTACTCACGAATGACAATTGAGGCGGCGCGCCGTGAGTAGTGGTTGTAGGCGTGGAGTGGGTTATCGGGCAACGTCGAGGCTCCTGCAGTGGTAGGTGCCCGTTGGCATGAGCGCGTGCGGCCTCGGGGAGAAGAGTTCGGTGTTCAGGATGACCGCGGCGTCGTTAATGTAGCCTTCTGCTTCGGTGCGTGGGCTTTGTCCACGGCGCCGCTGTGGCGGAGAAGCGGCGTGCGTGGTCGAGGGTCACCGCTTGTGCTCGGCGGTGACCATGTCCGGCCATTACTGGGTGTTGCGCCAGCGCATGAGCGAGGGTGGCGGGCCCCTGGATGAGGTCGCCTGCGGGGTCTTTGCCGGTGATGGAGCTGCGAAGATGGATTGGATGTCGTCGGCGGCTGGTAGGCGGAGCCGATGGTGCGTCCCAGGTCCCTCAGGGTGCGGAACGGCCCAGTCCGCCCGGCGAGGATCGCGCCGCTGATCAGGGGCGTTTCAAAGGAGTAGGAGGAGGTTTTTCAGCCGGGATGCCATGCGGATGAGGTCGTCTGAGGCGTCCACACCGGAGGGAATGGTGGATGTCCATGAATTCCCCTGACGACGGAATCGGTGATGGCGGTGGAAGATGCGCATGAGTTGCATCGGTGGTGTCGGCAGGGTGCCCGGCGTCGATAATGATGCGGGAGGCTTTCGTTCAGTGGCTGCGGTGCCGGCGAGGATGGCCACGGAGGTGCTGTAGTGCGCGGCGTCGTCACCCGTGATGGGGCCGTGCAAATCGGTGGCGCGTTGTCGGGCGGCGGCGTGGATGGTGGGGGAGCCGCGGCGCTGCTCGTCGGCGTCGATCACGTCGTCGAGGACCAGGAAAGCGGCGTGGAGCGGGTCGAAGGTCGCGCCGACGGCGATGTCTGCGTGGCTTCGACGCGGGCGGGCGGTCCGCACCCACGTGGACCAGCAGGAGCGCACACGCTTGCCGCCGGTGGCGATGTTCCGGCGAGGGCGCAGGCCCAGGCGGCGTCCCCGTTGACCTGACTCAACGTCGTGGATGAGTTGTTCGAATCGCCGCTGGAGGAACGCAACGGACGCGTCCCCTGCGGAGCAGCAACGATGACTCAACAACAGACATGGGTCCCATTCTGTCACGTCGGTTGCTGAGTTTTATGCGCACCCCGCCAGCGACACTCGAGCTAGTTGTCCTCATCGGTCCCGGACGGTCGTCCAGCAGGCACACACCCGAAAGCCACCGTGCACACCACGAACACCCCACTGCATTACGCGTTTTCCTGCTACCTCACCCGCCCCGATGGCCAGGTGTCTGTTGCACCTGCCGTGCGCTGGCGAAACCCACGTGGCCCGGCGTGTGGACCAACAGCATGTGTGGCCACCCAGGCCCCGGCGAAACCCCGAAGCCGCGTTACGACGCCGCGCGTCCCAGGAACTCGGCATCAGCCCGGCGGCGCTTGACGACGCTCGCCTGATCCTCCCGGACTTCAGCTACCGCGCCACTGATTCCTCCGGCATCGTGGAGTGGGAAGTGTGTCCAGTGTTCATGGCTGTTGTTGCTGGTGAGATTGCGCCGAATCCTGAGGAGGTCGATTCCTGGCAGTGGCTGCCAGGTGCCGACGTGCTGGCGCGCGGTCGAGGCCACGCCTTCGCCTTCAGCCCCTGGATGCGGGAGCAACTCGACCACACAGCGCTGCGGGAGGCACCACTCGCCTAGGGATGCGCTTTGACCGCTTGTGGTGGAATGTGCACCCAGTCGGGCGCGGTTATTCGACCTGTAGGCCACCTCGCATACAGGGCCTTATCCAGCACAAACGCGTCGAGCAGGGGAGTAGAGCCGGCCAGTCCATAGCCCTCTACAGGGCTGGAGTGGCGTCGGCGTGGCCCGCGTAATCCAGGGACCGCACCAGCTGCCACCGTCGCGCAGCGTGTCTGTCCGGCTGGCGACGCTGCTCCAGCGGGATCGCGGGTTCGCCTTCGAAATCGATGAGCACGAAACGACCGTTGGTGCGCAGGATCTGACCCAAAATGCAGATCCCCGTGAATCCGTTGCGTGGGTACAGGATCCTTGGGCAGCTGCGCGTACGAGGGATCGGGCCTGATCCTCGAAGGCCGCCACGGCCGGTGAACGCTGTATGTAAATCCAGACGCTGATTCAGGGTGTCCGCGATGGTGGTGGTGCTGGACGTGGGGAACGCCGTGGCCAGTGCCTCGTGCACCCGGCGGGTGGCCTGCCCGATCGCGCGGGCTTCCTCTGTGAAGTGGTCGGCGCGGGTGGCCACCTCCCAGGCGTCCTCCGCGTCGGTGAGGTAATCCTGGGCGATGGCTAGGTACATAATCTCGTAACCCACCCAGCCGCGCACCGGGACGATATGTTCGCAGCCCTGCGGCTCAGCCCCACCAGCAGTTCCACATCCGGGTTCATGCGGGTTCTAGGCGACGGAAAAACTTCACCACCGCGTCGCCCACAATCAGGGACGTGTTGGACTGCTCGCCGGGCATGGGACGGGGCGTTCCTTCTTCGGGGATTTTTCCTGTGACCTGATGGAAGGTGCCAAAACCGGCGGGCTGCCCTTCTGCCAGTGCCTGCAGTAGTGGCGTGTGCGACGGCGGGCGTAACCAGGACGTCGTTGCCCGCGGCGTCGAGAAGGAGCTGGTGACATCGCCGCCGGAGGGCGCTCCACCCGAGCAATCATCAGGGTGCCGCCCTCAACCGGGGCCTGGGTGAGGGGCGCTGACCGCCGTGATTGGTTCCGATTTAGCCGCGTAAAAGCGCTGTTCAGCGAGGTTGCTCATCGTAGTGACATCCAATAAAAATCCGCGCGGCGCCAATGTCAACGTCCACGACTCCGTAATTGTATGAAACGCCGTATTACCCAACAATTCCACCGGGTGCGGCCCACAAACTCCTCCAATGCTAACTCAGTATGCTGCTGGCGTGGCGGCAAAATTGCTCACACACATAGCGTCTCATCGCGATACTGGCGGATAAACGCGAAAATGGCGGGATTCGAGCTGGCAACCGGCCGGAATGACCCCATGCCAAACGTGACGTGTTCTTTACGCACCGCAATCAAATTCCGCGTAAAATGCAGCAGCGAACCGGGTTGCGCAACTGATTCTCCACATTCACCGCCCTGGTGGCAAACTGGCACTCGTGATCACTGGCAGCGGAAGTTGCTCGGGGTCCGTATCCGAAAACCCGAATTACGCTGGTCAGACCACTGCATCGGTGTGCGCACCCCATCGCGATCATCGCAGCCAACATTATCGCCCATGCCGATCTCGTCCCCGTAATACAACACTGGGGAACCGGGCAGGCTCAACAGTAAATTAGTGAGCAACTGCAACTGCGCTAAATCGCCCTGTAGGAGGGACGCGAGCCTGCGGCGAATACCCACATTGAACGCATCCTCGGATTCTGCGCATAATGCTCATACATGAATGCTCGCTCCACATCGTTGACCATTTCAAGGTCAATTCATCGTGATTGCGCAGGAAAATACCCCACCGACCTGATTCGGGAATGGCCGGGGTATTGGCCAAAATATCTCATCACCGACTGCGCCGATCCTCCTTCAGCGACATAAACAGTCGCGGCATCAACGGGAAATGAAACGCCATGTGGCATTCATCGCCGATCGGACCATCCCCGAAATACTCCACCACATCATGCGGCCACTGATTAGCCTCCGCGAGCAGCACCCGACCAGGGTATTCCTGATCCACCAGCCTGCGGCAGCGCTTCAAAAACCCTGCATGTGTTGGCGCAAGATTTTTCGCAGTTTGTGCCGTTTCCTCAAACAAATACGGCACGGCATCCAGCCGGAATCCGTCGAGTCCCAGATCCAGCCAAAAACGCATCGTATTCAGCATCTCCTCCCTGCACTGCGGATTCTCGTAATTCAAATCCGGCTGGTGAGAAAAATCGATGCCAATAGTACTGCCCGCGAACCGGGTCATAACTCCAGTTTGAATCCTCGGTATCAATGAAGATAATGCGCGCATCCGAATACAACTCCGGGGTGTCGCTCCACACGTAGTAATCCCCATAGTGGCCATGCGGATTGCGTCGCGACTGCTCAAACCACAGGTGCTGATCACTCGTGTGATTCATCACCAAGTCCATGATCACCCGAATCCCCCGCTGATGAGCCTGTGCCACCAGGTGCTGCAAATCATCCACAATGCCGTAGTCAGGCAAAATCTTAGTGAAATCCCGGACGTCATAGCCGCCATCCAGCAGCGGGGAATCAAACACCGGCGGCAACCAGACGCAATCCACCCCAGCCATTGCAGGTAATCCAGCATTTCCGTCAAACCCTGAAAATCACCAATGCCGTCACCGTTGGAATCTTTAAAAGCCTGGACCAGCACCTCATAAAACACTGCCTGCTTATACCAATCATGCGGATGACGGTGTGCCACACGCTGTGAAGCGGGAGCATTGTCCTCCAACTGCTTCGCCACAGATGTTTGAGATTTTTGAGATGTTTGCCATCCAGAACTAGGACTCCGACTCATATACACTAGCGTAAGCAAAATACGAGCGCAGTGCACCTTAAATAGCCCTTCAAGGGTGTGCGTCGTATGGGTGCAAAAAGTCGCTGACATTTAAAACATGTACATTGTGAGATAGCGCCTTCTGTAAACCCCCAGTTCAGCCAAACCCTAGCCGTCAACCGTCCACTGCTTGCACGTTTTCTCTGGCCAATCCACACGTCCCGAACGGGCGAAGCCGAGAACATCTGAGCGGAAAACGCTCTCACTGCCACCCTCGAACAATAACCGCAGGTCATCGCAGTGTACGGCGGGCTCATCGCCCATTCCCACGAGTTCGCCACGCCACACCTGGCCGGCGTGATGGGCTGTAATGTCTCGCACCCAGCGATGAATGATGGTGTCAGCGATAAACTGCCTCGCCCCAGATGCACCAGATACCCCACGCCCAACTCCGCACACCCGCAGCGTCCATGCGGCAACCCCGCCGAGTTTCCAGCGGTCGAGCGCGGAGGTGATGGGTTCGTTGTGGAATTCGTCGTGTGTGTTGGTGACCAAGATGGGCACGTCGGCGAGTTCGCTGGTGTCCCACGGCCACGGTCCGAGCGCCGGACCTGCGAAGTACACCGAGCGAAAACGCTGGTAGGCGCGCGCAAACGGGCAGCGCTCCGGTTGCCCTCGCCCAGCTCCGCGGCCACATCCCACATCGGCTTAAAGAATCCCGCGTGATAGGTGCTCCGAGAAGGAGACGCAATGTGCGCTTGCGGGAGGGGAATCCGCCGGTGGGGAAGCTGGGTGAGGAGTGCAACGATGCGTCGAAAAAGCGCCACGGTAGTGGTCGCGGCGGGCGAGCCAGAGGGCGATGGCGGCACCTGCGGATTGCCCGATGAGGGTGATGTTGGTGGGGTCGCCGCCGTAGCCCTCGATGTTGTGCTGCAGCCATTCGAGGGCGAGTTGCACGTCGGTGATGCCTCGATAGTGGGCGGGGTTGTCGTCGTGAATTGTGCGAACCCGGCCAGCCCCACGCGGTAGCCGATGCTCACCACCACAAACCCCTCGCGTGCCAGCGCGCGTACCGTTGATGTCGGCGGGGGAGCCTTCTTCAAAGCGTCCACCGTGGATGAAGGCAGGACGGGCAGCCCGTCAACAGGAACAGTGCCCGAAGGCGCGTATATGTGCAGTTCACGCGTCCTCGCCCCCGGCGGTAGCGTCGTGGAACAAACCGGGATAGTGCAGTAGGGCACGATGCGTGGAGGGGTCATGTGTTTAGGCTAACAATCGGGGTGGCAGACTGGTACGCATGAACGCTAATCCGCTGCTTGTGCCGTCCGACTTGCCGTATCAGCTTCCGCGGTTCGCTGATATTCGCGACGAGCATTTCATCCCCGCTTTCGATGCCGCCATCGCCGAGCATACCGCCGAGATTGCCGCCATCGCCACGAATTCCGAGCCCGCTACCTGGGAAAACACGGTGGAGGCGCTGGAGCGGTCGGGCCAGGCGCTGGGTCGGGTGCACGCGGTGTTCGCTAACCTGTACGTACGGACGCGTCGAAGCACTGGATGCCGTCGCCACCGACATCACGCCGAAACTCGCAGCTCACAGCGATTCCGTCTCACCAGAACGCGGACCTGCATGCCCGGATCCAGGCTGTCACGCCCCCGCCCGGCGACGAGGAAAGTTCCCGTCTGCATTCCCTACCTGCTTCGCGCTGACGCCGCGGTGCGGACCTTTCCACCGACGCTAAGGCGGAGCTTGTCTCCATCAACCAGCGCTTGTCTGTACTCGAGCGACGAGTTCAGCAAGAATCTCCTCTCGAGACGAACGCCCTGGCGAGTGGACCTGTCGGAGGAGAACTCGCCGGTTTCGACGCCTCCCGCAGGCAGCCGCAGCCGCAGCAGCCACCGCGCTGGGCCGGACCGGCTATGTGGTCCCCTGGATTTGCCGACGGTGCAGGGCTGATCAGGCGGTGTTGGAGCGGGCGTCGGCACGCATGGCGTTGTATGAGGCATCGCAGAAGCGCGGCACGGGCAGCAACGTTCCGGTGCTGTTGGAGATGGTGCGGCTGCGGGCCCGCCGCGCGGAGATGCTGGGCTACGCCAGCCACGCCGATTACGTGATCGAAGAGGAAACCGCGGGCAGTGCCGACGCCGCCCGCACCCTGTTGCGTGACCTGGCCCCGACCGCCGCGGCGAATGCGGCGGGGGAGTACAAGCTGATCGCCGAGCTCGCGGACACTACCGCTGAGGAAAAGGTGGACGGCGCGGACTGGCCGTACTGGGAGTCAAAGCTCAGGGAGCGTGACTACTCCCTCGATGCCGAGGAGCTGCGCCGCTACTTCCCGCTGGATCGCGTGCTGCGCGACGGCGTGTTCTACGCGGCTGAGCGCCTCTACGGCATCCGCGTGGAACCTCGCCCTGACCTGGCGGGATACGCGCCGGATGTAGACGTTTGGGAGGTAAAGGAGGCAGACGGTACCGGCATCGGGCTGTTCCTGACGGACTACTACGCGCGGCCGTCGAAACGCGGCGGGGCCTGGATGTCTGGGTTTGTGGAGCAGTCGCGGCTGCTGGGGCTGCGGCCGGTGATCATCAACGTCATGGGCGTGACCAAACCCACCGATGGCAGCCCCGCGCTGCTCACCCTCGACGAAGTAACGACCATGTTCCACGAGTTCGGGCACGCCCTCCACGGCCTGCTGTCCGACGTGCGGTACCCCATCTTCTCCGGCACCAACGTGCCCGCGCGACTACGTGGAATTCCCTCCCAAATCAACGAAAACTGGGCGCTCGTCCCAGCAGTTCTTCGCAACTATGCCCGCCACATCGACACCGGCGAACCCCTCCCGCCCGAACTTATCGACGCCATCACCGCCTCCCGCCAATTCGGTCAGGCTTCGCGACGTCCGAGTACTCGCCGCCGCCATCATCGACATGGCGTGGCATTCCCCGAGCAGCGAGGAGGCCGCTGGTGTGAGCGACGTGCATGCATTTGAAGAAGCCGCGTTGCAGGACGCCGGACTTGTGGTTGAACACCCTGAAACCCCGCTACCAATCCACCTGCTTCAACCACATCTTCGGCGGCGGCTACTCCGCCGGATACTATTCCTATCTTTGGGCGGAAGCCCTCGATGCCGACGGTTTCGACTGGTTCACAGAAGCCGGTGCGGCCGGACCGGGGGCCAGCGGTGAGGCTGCGCGGGCTGCGGGGCAGCGCTTCCGCGACCTGGTGCTTTCCCGAGGCGGGGCTTCTGATTATGCGGCCGCTTTTGAATCGTTGCGCGGGCGTGCGAAGGACGTGGCACCTTTGCTCAGGCGACGCGGCCTCGGCGGGGCGCTGTAGAGTTTTACTTATGATGTCGACGATCACCCGCTACCTTGACCTTGTTGGGCAGCAACTCACCTCCGCGCCCATGTGGATCCAGGTGATCGCGGTGCTCGGTGGCACTGTGCCGCTCTGCCTTTTCCTGGCTTTTGCGCTGCTCAGGGCTATCGACATTGCGGGGGCCCGCACCTACCGACTCTTCAATGGCCAAGAACTCCTCCGACACCCTGCAGTTCATAGGGGCCGCGAGGTCCGTGAAGGTGCTGCACAGCGAAACCGCCCAGCTGGTGTTCGGCCAGGCGGTTCGCGGATCGTGATTAACGAGGAGCCCAGGTAGGGGTTTGGGGATTAGGCTGCCTGATTTTTCCCGGAAGAAATAGCGGGCATGAGTGCAGCGCAGTGATTCTTCGCTCTCTGCTGAGATAGCGACATTCTCAATATTAGGGTCGGTCCGCACGCTATCAAGGCGGAGGCGTTCAAGGAGGGCATCACGCAGCGTATCAAAGCGCGTGCATGTGACCCTGCCGCTAAGGCGATGGTACTGGATCAAAAAGCCTGGCATCGCTGGTGGCCTTTCCTGTGGTTGGGAGCAAGCATGAGGTTAGTGAAGATGTAGTCTACTCTAGCGCACGTGATCTTAGGTCTTCAACAAACTGGTCTAGACTCTCGCCGATGGCAGCAAGGTCATGATATAGCTGTGATGCCTGCTGTATGGTTTCAGTAGAGGGAGCATCGCCACATAACTCCTGTTCAACTAGTGTGTCAATAACATCATCAAATTTTTCTTGTTCTTGGTGGATGTATTCAGAAATGCTGATCAATGTCTTTGGGGGATCTTCGGGTTCAAAATTATTTTCATCTGCGTAGCGAATATCTCGTCCCATAACATCGGCGAGGGCTTCGTAAGCATTCGCCCATGCCGACTGCAGATGGGTGCGAATCTGTACCTCTACGCAACCTGCTGGTGATTTTTATGTGGAGATGGACTGCTCTATATCCCGCATGAGGTGAGGTGGCTAGATTTTTAATGTCGACTTTCTTTGCTCCAAAACTAATAAAGGTACTTTTCAGGGAGTTGGCTACTGCTTCCTGACTTTTTAGAGTGAGGAGTCCGTCGATACGTATTCCGGCTATGTCTTGTATTCTATCTAGGGAAGTTTTATTCAATCGTTGTAGCTTTTGTTTTAGTGTATCAATGGTCTTAACTCTTGAAGAAAACTCGATATCTGGAGTGATTATTTTATTTTTTAGGCATAGCGGTAGATTATGATATATATGCTTCGTATCAAGGTAATGGCTGCGTGCTAATTGTGTGCAATATTCAACAACTTCACTATTCCATATTATGAATCTATTAAGCATTTTTTGATCATAAGCTTCGCCTTTTCGGATCTTTCTTCCAAGCCTTTTTATTGATTCTTTTGAAAAATTGGGAGCATCAGTTAAGTCTTTTATTGTCACGACTTGTATCTTAGTCTAGCTATGGAGATTGTTCAAAATTTTCGCAAGCAAAGATATGGCGAAGCTGGATAAAGTGTCTAATTTTGAACAATTAAGGTATTGCTATTGTTGTCGGGGGTAAGGATTTTAGGCTGGGGAATCATTGTTGGTTGATTTTTTGTGGGTAAAGATGATTTTTAACGACTATAGGATTGGGTGTGGTGTGAGTTGATTTCGTGTTAAAGGGTTGTAATAGTGAAACGTTACCTCGTTCTACTAAGTACCGTTATGGCCTGTGCTGTCACTCTTATTGAGATGTTTATGTCGCTTTCGCAGGGAGGGGTTGCTGTGTGATGCTTGCGTCTGGATGCTAGTGATATCCTAACCTCATGCGGAACAACAAGTATCCCCAGTCACGTGTGAAGCTTGCTCTCTTCGGCTTGCTTGCGCTCGTCATCATTTCCTGGGCTGCGGGCCAGTTCTTCTAGCCCTGAATGGCGTTTATGTAAGGTAGGTCTATTGCTAGGCTGCAAAAAGGGGTGTTTTCGTGCCTGGCGGTGGACCTTGTTAGCTGGGGTGGGAAGATGGGCTCGCGCAGAGCATTGAACAACGTTAGTGCAAACATTTGCATAAAAGTATGCTTATCCCCAGGTCGCAAAAAGGGGTGTTTTCGTGCTTGAGCATAAGCACATTGTGCAGGGGTGGCTGTAACTACACCACTTGGGCGGAAAACGGTGTAGTTCTGGTCTGTGTTGCTCTCGCGAACTGGGGTTTTCCAGCACGGGTCAACCGTAACTACACCAATCGTCCAGCAAACGGTGTAATTACGGTGAAATCCCAGGATAGGGAACCATCTGAGCAGGCACTTTCGTAGGGCGCAACCATTGAACAGTATCAAGTATGTATACGCTCAAGTCCAAAAACGCTCATTTTCGGACCGGACGGTATACAAACTTCGCACGCACCCCAACCCCAACAACACCCCGCAATTACCTCCTCCTAGAAGCCTCGGCAACCGCCCTGAACAACGGCAATGCGGGCAGGTCGTGGATGAGGATGGGGGTGTTCGTGGCGTCGCAAAGCGGGATGCACCCAGTTGGGGTAGAGGTCTGCGGTGGTACCGGGCTGGTTTTGTGCTTTGATGTCACCAACCATGTCCACGAGGGAGGTGCAGGTGAGCGGAGGGTGTTCCGGCGATGTAGCGGTGCATGGCCACGAGGAGATCGGTGATGTCGCCGCGTTCGTCGCGTGCCGCGCCGTCGAAATCGTGGCCGTCCAATGCGGTGCCGTCAAAGAGACCGTATTCGCCGATGCGCGCGAGTATTCGGTTTTGCCAGGCCAGGTCCTCGAGTTTTCGGTTTCGGTGTCGCGTGATGAGTAGCCTGAGCCGGTCGCGGAGGGCGATGTGTTCGCTGCAGAGGTACCCGTGGCGGTGGGCGGGAGGTCGGGTGGTCACGGAGGAGAGGGCGAGGGATCGGTATTCGTCCTGGTGGCGGGGTCCGTCGACGGAGGGGAGCGTTCAAACCAGAGGATGGAGGTGCTCATGATGCCGCGGGCGGCGAGAACGTCTTGAAACCCATTGTTCGAAAGTTCCTAAGTCTCGCCGATCACAACGGCCCCGGCGCGTTCGGCTTCGAGCGCGAGGATTCCGACGAGCGCGTTGTAGTCGTAGTGGACGTAGGTGCCGGTGAGGGGGATTGTCCACGGGGATCCACCAGAGTCGGAAGAGGCCGAGGATATGGTCGACGCGGATGCCGCCGGAGTGTCGGAGGACGGTGCGGAGCATAGTCGCGCCAGGGTCGGTATCCGGCTTCGGCGAGTTTGCAGGGGGGCGGCGAAGCTGGGACCAGTCTTGCCCGTTTTGGTTGTGAGCCGTCGGCGGGTGCGCCTACCGAGGCCCCGGGGGCGAGAACGCCTGCGAGGTTGGTGGCGTCGGCGCCTGCCGGGTGAACACCGACGGCGAGGTCGGCCATGATTCCGATGCTCATGCCTGCGTCGTAGGCGGCGGTGCTGGCTGCGTGGAATTGCTGGTCACAGATCCATTGGAGCCAGCGGTAGAAGTCGATGGTGGCGTCGTCGTCGCGGTTTTCTTGGGCGGCGCACCAGCGTGCGAAGTCGTCGAGTCCGTGGCCTTCGTGGGCGAGGTAGTCCTGGTAGGTCCGCGTCGCGTTCGGGGCTGCGGGTAGGGCGTGAATCTTGCGGAGTGCGTAGAGTTTCGCCGAGTAGATGGGGTCGCGTCGGATGTAGTCGGGGCTGTGGTTGCTGTCTTTCAGCGGTGCTGCGAGGGCGTCGATGCGGCCGCGTGTTTCGCTGTCCAGGTCGGCGGATTCGGGGATGCTTTCGACGGAATGTAGAGGGGTTGATGAAGCGCCGGGTGGTGGGCAGGTAGGGGGAGTTTTCGATGGGTGGAAAGGGGTTCGGCGGCGTGGAGGGGTTGATCAGCAGGAAGTCGGCGTGCGCGTGTTCGGCGGTGATGCGCGCAAGTTCTGCGAGGTCGAAGTCGCCGATGCCCCAGGACCCCTCGCTGCGGACGGAATGACAGTTGTGCCATCACGCCGCTCACGGGTGTTCAACGTACCGGTCGGCGGTGGAAAGCCTACGTGGGTGATCACCACGTCGCAGCTGGCCGTCAGGGGGTTCGACGCCTTGATTATCGACGCCCGCCTCATCACCGTCCGTGCCTTCACTGCCCCTGTCCACAGAGTGCAGGTGGAGCGGTGCCAGCCGAGTGGCAGGTCTTCGGGCAAACAAAGGTGGCTTCGTCCCCAGGTGATGCTGTCGATGGTGCGGTTCCGCCCAGTTTTCACCTGCTGGATGGTGCGTTGGCTGCCGTCTTCGCGGGTGAGGGTGACGTCGGCGGTGGCGCCGTCGTGGACGTGAATGTTGATGTGGTGTGTCGCCCTGATGGCCACAACGCAGGGGGGCAGGGGCCTAGCGAATGCCTCGTCGTGGAAGTGTTGGATGGCTGCGCGACAGCTTTCTTCCGTGGGATCAACGTGTACGTCGAGAGCTCTCAGGGTTTTCAGGAGAGTATCGTCGCTAACGGTGATGTGGTCTCCATCTGCCGACCAGTATGAGGTGGCAATTCCGTAGGTGTCGGCGAGGGCGGCGAGGGCGGCGGAGGCATCGGTATAGGCCACATCTGTATGCATTAGCCGCAGGCTTTGCGGCGCGATAGCATGGTTCATGCTGCTGTCAGGGCTGCATGAAGCATGACAGTGTGTGTGTGTATGAATTTGATGAAAGGAAACCTCATGACGTCCGTCCGTACAGGCGAGTACACCACTCCGGCGGAGTACACGATTGGCCCGAAGGAGTCGTGTGTGACGGCGTTGCTGGCCACAGCGGCCGCGCGCCCGTATGGCGTGCTGTTTACCCGTCCGCAAAATTTCGAGTGGGTGAATGTGACTGCTCAGGAATTCGTGGACGAGGTTTTTCGAGTGGCTAAGGGCCTGACTGCTAATGGCGTGACGCAGGGTGACCGCGTGGCGTTGCTCAGCGAAACGCGTTACAGTGGTCGCTGTTGATTTCGCTATTTGGGCGGCGGGGCCGTGACGGTGCCGATTTACGGGTCGTCGTCACTGAGCCAGGTGGAGTGGATTATTGAGTGATTCGGGTGCGGTGTTCGCGGTGACGGAGACCCCGGAGCACACGGACATGGTCAAGCGCCTGGAGCTGGATACGGAGGGCCGCCCGCCGTTGAAGGGATCGTCGTCAAAGCTGCGGCGCGTGCTGGAGATTAACGCTTCAGCGATCCCGACCCTCAAGTTCGAGGGCCGCGGCATCAGCGACGATGAGGTGCGCGCGCGTATCGACGCCACGAACTCCAGCGACCTGGCATCCCTGGTGCACACCTCGACCACCGGCCGCCCAGGGCTGCCGACTCACGCACCATAACTGGCTGGCGCAGGTGCGGGCGCTGCTCACGCACCCGATTGGTGCCATTGCGGTTCCGGGTACGCGGGTGCTCACATTCCTGCCGCTGGCGCATGTGCTCTCGCGGGCGGTGTCGTTGGCGGTGGCAATTGGCGGAGCCACCCAGTCGCACTGGTCTGATTTCTCGTCCCTGAGCGTGGAGTTTCAACGCGCCCGCCCGAACATGATCCTGGGTGTGCCGCGCGTGTTTAGAAGGTCCGCAACGGCGCGGCGGCGAACGCGCAGGATAACGACCCTGCGGGCAGCGGCGTTCGCCCGGGCCGAGCGCGTGGCGCAGGATTATTCCCGGGCGCTGGACACCCCAGAAGGGGCCATCGCGGGCGCTGCGGATGAAGTACGCCATGTTTGACACAAGCTGGTGTACTCGAAGATTCCGGGCGGCTAGTGGGCGCGTCGGTGAAGTACTGCATTTCCGGCGGGTCGGCCATGAGCCCGGATTTGCTGCACTTTTTCCGGGGCATGGGTGTCACAGTGTACGAGGGCTACGGCCCGGCGGAAACCACCGCTGCGGCCGCCGTGAACTTGATGACAACGTGATCGGCTCGGTCGGCCGTCCGGTGGGCGGTGTCCGCCCGCACTTAACGACGACGGCGAGATCCTGCTCGGGGTGAGACACTGTTCGACGGGTATTGGAACAACTCGGAGGCCACGGCCGAAAACATCGACCAGGAAGGCTGGTTTAACACCGCGACCTGGAGCGAACTACTGATTCCGGCATATTCAGATCACCGGCCGGAAGAAGGATTTGATTGTCACCGCCGGGGAAGAAACGTCTCCCGGTCCTTGGAGGATCGCCTGCGCAGCCACCCCTGATCAGCCAAGCCCTGGTGGTGGGCGCGACGGCAAACCCCTATGTGGGTGTGCTGATTGCGCTGGACGAGGCCGCGCTGAGCGGTGGAAGCTCACCCACACATTCCCCGAATCCCACGGTCAGCGAGTTGGCGGTGAACCCGACGCTGCGCGCGGAGATCCAGGACGCCATCAATGACGCCAACTCGCTGGTGTCGCATTCCGAGTCGATCAAGAGGTTCTACATCCTGGATCGCGACCTGTCGGAGGAGGAAAACGAGCTCACCCCGACCATGAAAATCAAGCGTAACGTAGTGGTTCGCCGCTTCAAGAAGGAGATCGACCAGATTTATAAGCGGTAGGAAACAACCCCCCATTTGGTACCCACGTTGCGGCGTGTGTCGCGTGTCCGCGCGGCACACACCGAATGTGCTGAATGTGTTTTAAGGTGAATCTCCGTTAATATCTCAACACCATGGTGCGCCCGCGCGGCAGCACAAGCACGCAAGAGTAAAGGAGCAGCCCGTTGAACCTGGCCGACGATGCCCTGCTCCGCCACCGTGAACTCACCCAAGAGGTGTACAACATTGGTGACGAGGTCGCACAGTACGTGGAAAAACCTCGCCGAAGCCATCGCCGACTGGGATGCGGAGCTTGTGGAAGACTGCCTCATGGAAATCGAGGTGATCCTCACCGAAGCGCGAGACGACTCGTCGCCGCGTGGTCGCGGAACTCACAGGCGTGCGCCACGCTCGACCCTCCGGCATTCGCTCGGGAACGGTGAGCGTGCGCACCGTGGGGGCATTTGCACGATGTCGAAAAGCGCACCGAAAAACCCCACGCTGATCACCGACCGCACGCTGACCGACAAATTCCGCTCGGTGAAACACCAGTGATCGTGCGGGAATTCACTCAACGCTGTGCGCGCGCGCACGGGACCTGGTGATCGAGCACCGCCACCACATTGTGGAATGGGTGCTGGAATGTACCGCCCCGGCCGCCGACGACCTGGACGTGCTGTCCCTTCCGCTGCTGTACACGCAGTCCAAACAGCTGGTGGAATCCGCCGCGCCTACGCTTGGCTGAAACCGTAGCCCGCAAACACCCCACCTCACGTTCGCACCATGCGCGGTTCGAACCTCCCGCGTTCCTGTTGGAGCGCGCGCGTATCGACGCCGTGGTGGCCAAGGTAGCGGCCAAACGCGCCCAGGGCAGCAGCGGCAGGCGCGGCGGATACGCCTCATGAGTAGTCCCTTCGGGTGTACATTCACGTCCCGTTCTGTGCGTCACGCTGCGGGTACTGCGACTTCAACACCCTACACCCCCGGCGAACTGGGGTCTTCCGCGAGTGTGGACTCCTACCTGAATGCCCTGGAAATCGAACTGGAGCTAGCTGCGGAAAGCCTCGGCGGGGCGTTGCAGCCTGCCGATACTGTGTTTGTTGGTGGGGGCACGCCTTCCATGCTCGGAGCTTCGGGGCTTGCACAGGTGCTGGGATGCGCAAAAAGTTTCGGCATCGCGCCGGTGCTGAGTGACCACCGAATCCAACCCAGAATCCACCTCTCCCGAATTCTTCGAGGGGCTGCTGGAGCGGGCCACACGCGGGTGTCGCTGGGCATGCAATCCGCGTCCAGCCGTGATCCTGCAGGTATTGGAACGCCGCCACACCCCAGGGCGGCCCGTTGAGGCGGCGAAAAGAAGCCCGCGCCGCCGGATTCGAGCACGTCAACCTCGACATGATCTACGGAACTCCGGGCGAAACCGACGACGACGTGCGTGCCACGCTCGAAGCCGTGCTCGCCGCTGAAGTAGACCACGTATCCGCTTATTCCTTGATCGTGGAAGATGGGACAGCCATGGCCCGCAAAGTCCGGCGCGGGGAACTGCGGGTAACGGACGAAGACGTTTTGGCCAGCTGCTACGCACTGATTGACGGTGTGCTCAGCGTCGCCGGTTGGACTGGCAATGAAGTCTCCAACTGGGCGCGCCCTGACGGCGAATGCCGCCACAACCTCGGCTATTGGCGCGACTAGCGACTGGTGGGGTGCAGGCTCGGCGCCCACTCCCACCTCGGCGACCGACGTTTCTTCAACGTCAAGCACCCCGCCCGCACACCCAACACTGCACAGCAGGGGCGTCGCCCATTGCCGAAGAAGAACACCTAAGCCCCCACGATAGGCACGTGGAAAAAGTGATGCTGGGGTTGAGGCTGCGCGAGGGAATTGCGCGTTCTTTGTTTGGCGCGGGTGCCGAGCGGGCGCTGCGGCACTACCAGGACCGAGGCTTGCTCACGCTTGACGACGACCGCGTCTACCTCACCGAATCCGGTCGCCTACTCGCTGACGGGATTAGTGCCGATGTGTTGATTGCCGAGGAGGAATAGGGCTTTGCGAAGCTGCAGTGCGCTTGTTAAGTTTGCATATCCTCGCGCGAAAACAAGCATTTTTTGACCTAGCGGTATACAAACTTTACGCAAACGATTGCGGACGCGCGATGATCTATGAAAATGATCCGCTCTTTCTGAGGGGTAGCATAGTTACGCCGTTTAGTTGCATTGGGTACGTGAGGAAGGCAACTATGCTGACAAGTCAGCAACTATTATCGCTAACAGCGTAAATGATACAGCGGTCAATGGTTTACACATATGATGTGCTAAGTGGCTCCAGGAACTGTTAATGGGGGTATGTAGAGTTCGCGTGATTTTTTGGCCGACAACCTGTAGAAAATGACGTAGAAAGTATTCTATTTATTCCTGCCTCGGGGGCATGTAGCACATAAAAGGTGTTGCCAACAAAGCAGGACTGAGATTTTTATATTTAAAAAGGAAGCATCTACATTTTTCCAAGCCTTCGGTAAGGTTGTATATGAAGCGTCCATCTATCTGCGTGTTAGCACTTGCATCGGTTGTTATGCTTGCAACTGGATGCAGCTCAAATGACAACAATAATGCTGCGGAGTCCACATCAGAAGCGGCTAGTGACGTGACAACCACTACGTCAGCTACCAGTACAAATGCTTCCATCACCACAACTACTACTACAAAAGAAACTAGAAGTAGCTCGAGTACAGGCATTTCTACAACAAGTGTCGGCCCCTTGCCTTCTGGGAAGAAGTTGACTGCAGGTGACTTCTCGGACAAGCAAGGCGAGTGGAAAGATGGAAACTATAACGTTGCAGATCAGTCGGGGATAACTGGTTTTAGTGTTGATTTGGAAGCGTGTAAAGTTCCTCAAGGTGCTGGATTCGGCCAGGGTGGTCCCTACTATCCAGCGAGTATTACGATTTTAACCTCGGACATCGCTATACAAACGCTCAAATTTAAGGTTGGTCAGCAGAATGAATCCAAGGATATAGGCCAGGCGGTGCTCATTCGTTCTACTGATGGCGAAAAGCAGTTCGGCGACATCACTCGGGTTGGCTTCGATGAGGTCAGTGACGTTGAGGTAGACGTTAAGGATAAGAACGTTATTTTCTTGCAATTCTACCTTGATGAAGGTGTGAAGAGCTGTGGGAATGACCCAGTAACCGCCGTTGTTTGATGATGCGGTCCTTGAGTGATGATGAGCGGCGATAATGCAGGACGAAAAGGAAACTCTGTTTTCAAAAATTTGTAAAGCTTGTAGCGGCGCATAAGATACTTTTTCCTAGGTGGTTTGACGTTTAGTATTGTGGCCGTTACTGTAAATTTACTTGGTGATCATAACCAATTTTGCTTATTCTGTCATAATACCACTGAAAATAAGGAAACTTCCTGGGCTACGAGTAGATCCTATGACAATAACGCAACGAATATCCGTGATAATAAACCTCAAGAACCAAGACAGGATTCTGGGCAAATATGTTTATCATCGGATGTTCCCGTACCATGTGATACCTCACATAACGGTGAGATGATTGTCAACGCTTCTAGTTGTGACCCAGGCGTATTGGTTAATTACCCTAGGGTGGAATTGTCAGCTGATACCCCCATGCCAGGGATTTCTACGAATCTACCCCCGATGGGTGTCGGGTTAAGTTTCCTTTCTTTTCGAAGAATCTGTAGATGGAGAAAATGGCAGGATGCGTCTCGCCAGCTTCCCTGAACTTCGTAGTTGCTTTAATCCTGACCGTGCGGATCAGTTTGTCAGCTGTGGTGAGCCGCATACAGGGGAGGTTGTATATCACCAGCCTGATGGTGACAGCACGCATTTATCATGCGACGCGAAGGCAGTGGACCACATGAAAACTGCGAAAAAGGAAAATGGGAAGATACTGGAAACTAAGGGAATTGAAGACAATGGTTCATGGATTTGGTGGTAGCAAAAACGCGAAACGATAATCTTCTGGATGAGTACGCTTCGATCGCTTGGAACCCAGAAGATCAAGACAAAGCCACGTTAGTGAGTTTGTATTATCAGGATGAAAAGCCAAGCGATCGTATCCAAATGTGTGAACCACACCACATTAAAATTGCCCGTTGCAGCAGTGATGCTCACATTGCTTCTCGAGTTGATCGAGACGATATCATAATGGTCTACCGTCACGAGTGTATAGAACCTGAAGTTTGCAGCATAGATGGTAAAGTTTTCCTTCTCGAAAGCCAGTTGATGGTTATTCGCAGGTGGGTATCGCCATCGGTGGTCGTTTGGCTGGATTTTGAGTTCTGTGTGCGGTCACGCTGTCGGCCTCGCACACAAGTGCACCCTTCAAACAGGGGATAATCACGCCCATTTTTCTGGTCTACCAGCATCTTGTGTAGGCTTGAAAAACCAGGGAGCGGATGACTTCACAGCTTCGCAGCTGGTAACGGCAGAAGACGCTTAAGTCAGCGGCAGTGGGCGACGGCACTGTGGGTTTTACGGTTCCAACGCAGGCACAGTAAGCCAGCATTCGGAAAAAGGGGTGTATGGGCTGGAGGTCAGTTGGTGGATGCCCTCAAACAAATAGAAGCTGTAGAGGGCCTTGAGTTGGTGCGCTGTAGGATCTCGGTTGCGTGCAGACAAGAGAACGGTGCAAGAAGGTTTAGCTAATGGTTATCAAGTACGTTGATATTTTAGACCTAAATATATGGGGTCTCCCTGTGATGAGCTCGTATCGCTGAGATTGAGAAAAATCTTCAGCGTAAGCTTCCTGAGTCGTATGCAAAGTTCATCATGGAAACTGGTGGGGATATCCAAACTCTACTCACGATCTGCTTCCTGGTGATTATCTTTGGTTAGAGGCTGGTGGTGCTACCATTGAGAAAATCTATGGCAACGGTATTTTGTCTAACGGTGATCACAATTCTATTGATCATCCAGAACATGGTGCTGATTGTATAGCTAGAATTTGGGAGTATCCTGATGAAGCGCTGTTGTTTGCTATTGGCAGTGGAGGGCCGCATGTTGTCTTCATGATCAATTATGATCTTGAAGAGTATCCATTACATTCTATTCTGTGTATCAATGATGAGATGGATATTGGGTTAGCAGCCAATTCTTTTGAAGAGTTTGTGGCTAACTTGACTGAGTGGGTGGATGAGGACGAGGATCTGGAATGACATGTTTTAGGTGTGCGGGACTATCAACCGCACACCCTAACCCTTAAAAGTCATTAGTCACCCTGGGTACATTCCGCGCATGAGTTTGATCATGAACATGCCGAAGCGGAATGTGAAGAGGGGGAGTTGTCGCCGGAGGCTGCGTGGGAAGTAGTCGAGGAAGTTGAAGGTGACGTGGACGTCGGCAATGTTGTCGCTCCAGGTGCGGGGCGTGTAGGGGTCTTTTGAGCTTGAATGGCATGGGTGTAGGGTGTGCTGTCTTTTGGCAACCATGCGTTCGCTGCGCTCGGTCATGGAGGGGCTTTTCGGCGTCGTAGGTGAGGCGGCTGCCGGGGGAAAGCGTTCGGCCACGGCCGTGACAAGCTTTGCGAACGTCGTCTATTTTCGAGGTAGAAGAACACGCCTGCAGCGATGGCAATGACCCCACGGCTGGCATCAACGTGGCCGCTCATTCCAGGTTGGTCGCGGAGTAGGGCGAGTTCTTTTCGTTCTCAGCGCGGGGGATCCAGCGTGCGCGCATGTCTGCGACGTCGGGGAAGTCGAGGCTGTAGATGGTGCAGTCGTAGCCGCCCAGGTCTTGGGCGAGGCTGTCCAGACCGCATCCGATGTTCACCACGGCGGCGCCGGGTGTTCGGCCAGGTAGCGGGTGATTTCTAGCACGCCGATGCGGTGTCTCAGTCCCGTAGATGATGGTGGGGAATCCTCCATCGCCTTTTCGCAGTGGTTCCTTCTTTGTGGGCTATTTCTCGGCTTGCCGCGCCCAGGGTCGGGGGAAAAGGTCAGGCCATTGGCGGGAGGCGAGTGCACGACCGAGTAGTGGGTAGAAAAAGTGTCTGCGATACGTTATCCATGTCTGTAGGTTAGGGACGCTTGGTTGGCATACTAGAGGGTGTGACTCGGTAGACTGTCCCCAGAACGAGACCCAGACCCGCAACCAGAACCAACACCTACTAAAAGACACACCTACTAAAAAGCCAGCACCACCCTAAGAACCCAACAAACCACAAGGAGTGCCTGCATGGTTCTAGTGCTACGCAGCGTCGTCGCCATGAGGGTTTTGCGTGCGATTGTGGCGGATTATACTGCCTCGCAGGAGCCGGTAGGGGGTCGAAGACGCTGGTAGATCGCCACAGCCTGGGCGTGAGTTCGGCGACAATCCGTAATGATATGGCTGCGCTGGAGTCGGAGGGCTATATCGAGCAGCAGCACGCCAGTTCGGGCCGGATTCTACGCAGAAGGGGTACCGCCTGTTTGTGGATTCCATCAACGAGGTAAAGCCCCTATCCCAGGCGGAGCACGCGGCGATTTCTAGGGTTTTTGAACGAGGGCGTGGACGTGGAGGATGTGCTGCGCCGTTCGGTGCAGCTACTGAGCCAGCTGACTCGCCAGGGCGGCGGTGGTGCAGCGTCCACGTTGAAGGTGTCGCGGGTGCGGCATTGTGAGGTGGTCACCATTTCCGAACTCAGGCTTTGCTTGTGTTGATCACGGACATAGGCCGGGTGGAGCAACGCAACGTGGAGCTGGGTGCCGCGGTGTCGATGGAGCAGGCTGCCCGGTTGAAGGAGGTACTGAATCAGCGCGCTGGTGGGTAAAAACCCCTGTCGGACGCGAGTGTGTCTTTGGCGGATCTCGCCAGCAACGCCCCCGGAGGATATTCGATGCCGTGATTCGCTCATCAACAGTGCTTATTGAAACGCTGGTGGAGGCCCCGAGGATCGCTTGATTTTGGCGGGGGCGTCGAATCTGAGCCGCATGAGCGGGGATCTCCCTGCGGTCCTGGAGGCCCTGGAGGAGCAGGTGGTGGTGCTGAAACTGCTGTCTACTGCCCGGGATTTGGGGTGAGGTGCAGGTGAGCATCGGCGAGGAGAACGAGGACGAGGATTTGTACACCACCCGATTGTCACCACTGGTTACGGTGCGACGGGGGCCACGTTCGGCGGGCTGGGTGTGGTGGGCCCCACGTACATGGATTATTTGGGAACAATGTCTAAGGTGTCAGCTGTTGCACACTATGTCAGCCGGGTACTCGCTGGGCAGTAAACCACTCCCGTGCAGTACACTGTGGTGACGTTATTTTAAGAACCAACAAAATAAAAGGAAGTTTGTTTTCACTGTGGCTCGTGACCATTACGGCATTCTCGGAGTTGACCGTCTCGGCTTCGGACGCTGAGATTAAAAAGGCGTACCGCCTCGCTGGCCCGCAAGTACCACCCAGATGTGAATGGCACGGAGGAAGCCGCAACGAAATTCCGGGAAATTTCGATTGCGCAGGAAGTTTTGCTGGACCCTGAGAAGCGACGCATCGTGGACATGGGCGGCGACCCGTTGGAGCAGGCTGCGGCCCCGGGCGGCGGTTTCGGTGGTTTCGGCGGCGGCCTGGGCGACATTTTCGAGGCGTTCTTCGGGGCTGCTGCGGGTGGCCGCGGCCCGCGTTCCCGCGTCCAGCCGGGTAACGACGCCCTGCTGCGCACCACCATCACCCCTCGGTGAGGCGTACAGCGGCGTGAAGAAGGACATCACGGTGGATACCGCCGTCCTGTGCGATCACCGCTCGGGCACCGCCTGGAGTCGAAAGCCAAACCCGTTCCCGTGTGACAGCTGCCAGGGCACCGGCGAAATCCAGGAAATGCAGCGTTCCTTCCTAGGTAATGTCATGACGTCCCGGCCCCTGTCCCACGTGCCAGGGCTTTCGGCGAGCGCATCACAGACCCCCGCCACAAGTGCGGCGGTGACGGTCGCCTGCGCGCGCGCCGCGATCTGGTGGTGAATGTTCCCGCCGGTATCAACGACGGCATGCGCATCCGCATGGCGGGTCAGGGCGAGGTCGGCGCTGGTGGCGCCCCGCTGGCGACCCTGTGCGTTGAGGTGTCCATGGAACCCCACCCGGTGTTCCGCCGCGACGGTGATGATTCGCACATGACGCTCACCGTGCCCCATGGTGGACGCCGCGTGGGTACCGATATTGAGGTAGAGGCTCTGAGCGGCGAGCAGTTGACGGTGCATGTCGCGCCGGGTCTCGCAGCCCTCGGATCAGATTCACCCTGCCGGGCGCGGGTATGCCGAAGCTGCGCGCCGATGGCACGGGCGATGTGATCGCGCATGTGGAGGTGACGGTTCCCAGCGAGCTGATTCGAATCCCGCAAGCTTCTGGAGCAGCTGCGCGCGCACCGCGAAGAAACGTCTCGAGGTGCGCCTGGCGGCTGCGGAGCAGGAGAATCTGTTCTCCCGCCTGCGCAACAGGTTCCGCAGGTAGTTGTCGCTTCCGGTTTTTCTTTTCGACGCCCCTGATTCCCTCCGACGGCACGCAGATAGAGCTGACCGGACCCGGAGGCACGCCACGCGGTGACGGTTACCGCTTGCGCGTCGGCGAGCGCATCATGCTTTGTCGACGGCCGCGGCACCACCGCCGAGGTGCTGGTCACCGCTGTCGGTGGCAGGATCGGCTGGTGGGGGACGTCGAGAAGCGGACGCAGGTGCCGCAGCCTCACGCCGCAGGCGATTGTGGTGCAGGCGTTGCCGAAGTCGGAGCGTTCGGAGTTGGCGGTGGATTTGGCCACCCAGGCCGGGGCGGATGGATTGTGCCGTGGCAGGCGTCGCGGTGCGTGGCCAGCGGCAGGGGGCGAAGCGCGAGAAGGGCGTGGCTAAATGGCGTGCGATGGCGGTGTCGGCGGCGAAGCAGTCGCGACGCAGCTGGGTCCTGAAGTGCGGGACGCAGGACACCGCGGGTATCATGGCGCTGATTCGTGAGGTCGTGGCCGACGGCGGCCTGGCGTTGCTGCTGCATGAGGATGCCACGGCGTCGTTTAGCAGCATCGATTTTTTTCCACCCGCCCGCAGGTGCTGTTCGTGGTCGGACCAGAGGGCGGGCTTGCCCCGGACGAGGTGGCGGAGTTCATCCCACGCGGGGCGCAGGCGGTGCTGCTCGGGCCGGAAGTGTTGCGCACGGCGAGCGCGGCGATGGTGGCGTTGGCGGCCCTAGGGGTGTGCTCGGGGCGCTGGTAGAGTAGCTGCGGAGGTATTTTCTTGGCCATTTATAGCAAGTCGGACATCATGACCCAGACCTACGAGCTGGAGCCAGCGGTGGCGCAAACCGTGTTGGGCACGCATGATGACAATTTTAAAAAGTGTTGGAAAACCAGCTGGCTGCGGATATTTTCGTGCGCGGCACCGCCGTGACCCTGACCGGTCCGACGCATGAGATTGCGCGCGCCCGCAAGGTGCTGGATGAGCTGCAGGCTGCAGCGGCGCGGGCATGTGATCAGCCCCGAATCGGTGAAGCAGGCCGTGGCTATTGTGACGGTGGAGGCACCTTTGTCAGTCTCAAAGGCGCTGGCGGAGAACATCATTACCCGGCGCGGCAAGGCGATCCGCCCGAAAACCCTGGGGCAGAAGGAATACGTGGATGCCATTGACCAGAACACCATTGTGTTTGGTCTGGGTCCTGCGGGTACTGGTAAAAACGTATTTGGCCATGGCTAAGGCCGTGCAGGCGCTGCACGCCAAGCAGGTCAGCCGCATTATTTCTGACGCGCCCGGCGGTGGAGGCGGGGAGAAGCTGGGCTTTCTGCCGGGCACGTTGAATGAGAAGATTGACCCGTATTTGCGGCCGCTGCATGATGCGTTGCGGGACATGGTGGAGCCGGAGATGATTCCGAAGCTGATGGAGGCCGGGATTGTCGAGGTGGCACCGCTGGCGTACATGCGTGGGCGGACGCTCAATGATGCGTTTGTGATCCTGGACGAGGCGCAAAAACACCACCCCGGCGCAGATGAAGATGTTTTTGACGCGACTGGGTTTCGGCTCGAAGATGGTGGTCACGGGCGATATTACTCAGGTGGATTTGCCTGGGTGGGCAGGAAGTCCGGGCTGCGGCTGGTGCGTCATATTCTGCGCGGCGTGGATGATGTGCATTTCTCGGAGCTGGGCAGCGATGACGTGGTGCGCCACCAGCTGGTCAGTGCGATTGTGGATGCCTACGACGATTGGTGAGACGGCCCAGATTGCTAAGCAGGAGCGGGCTGAACAGGGCAAACGAGCCCAGCGGGAGGAGCGCGAATGAGCATTGAGGTGTTTAACGAGTCCGGGTATTCCATACACCCCAGCGAGCGGGAGGCTGAGGTTTTGGAGGATTCCGCCGATGTGGGCGTGAACGAGGAAGCTCTGGTTGATGTGGCGTCCTTTGCCTTGAAGTGCATGGATGTGCACCCGGATGCGGAGTTGTCCATTCACATTGTGGATTTGGATACCATCGCTGATCTCCATGTTCGTTGGTTGGATTTTGAGGGGCCGACGGATGTGATGAGTTTTCCCCATGGATGAGTTGGCACCCGGGTCGGGGCGTCCTGATGCGCCAGATCCGGGGCCGTCGATGCTGGGCGATATTGTGCTGTGCCCTGATTTTGCGGACAGGCAGGCCCGGAAAGGCGGGCCATGGCTCAGCCATGAGTTGGCGCTGTTGACGGTGCACGGCTGTTTGCATCTGCTGGGCTACGATCACATCACTCCCTGCCGAGGAGAAGGAGATGTTTTCCCGCAGAATGAGATTCTGGCGGACTGGTATGACGATCTTGCCGCGCGCGGGTGGTGTATCAGCCGAAGCCGATGAATCCGGGTGCGTTTCCAACTGCGGCGGAGCGCGAGCAGCTGGACCGGGACATGCAAGAAGACTCGAAGACCAATCCCAGGCACCGATGCCCCAGGAGCTGACGGGCGCTAGATGGAATCCTTTGTGATGGGCGTTGGCGCTGTGGCTGCGCTGTTGTCCGCTGGCGTGTTGAATGCCGTGGAGACAGCCGTGGCTACGATTTCCGCGCCCAGGTGGAGGAGGACGCGAAGGAAAATGTGCGGGCGCGCAGCGCCTGCTGGCGGTGTTGGACCGCAAGTCGGAGCACATTAACTTATTGGTGCTGCTCAGCCGCTTGTTGGATGTGACGGCGGCGGTGTTGACGGGCGCGTTGGCCCTGCAGCTGATTTCGTCCAGGCTGTGGGCAATGGTGGCGGCGATCGCAGGGGTGACGCTGGTGATGTACACGATTATCGGCATTTCCTCACGCACGCTGGCCCGCCGGAACCCCTATGTGGTGGCCAGGAATTCAGCCTTGGCGTTGTCCACAGTGGCGTGGCTGTTGGGCCCGGCGGCGAATGCCCTGGTGTGGTGGGGAATAAGCTGGTCCCGGGCGAGCCGTTTCAGGGCGGCCCGTACACCTCTGAGGTGGCGCTGCTGGAGATGGTGGATTTTGCCCAGGAGCGCGGCGTGGTGGAGGTGGATGAGCGCCGGATGATCCAGTCAATCCTTGATTTGAGTGACACGACGGCGCGCTCGGTGATGGTGCCGCGCCCGGAGATGGTGTGGATTGAGGCGGATAAAACCGCTGGCCAGGCCACGGCGTTGTGTGTGCGCTCGGGGCATTCCCGCATTCCGGTGGTGGGGAGAATGTGGATGACATTGTGGGGTGGTGTATTTGAAGGATGTGGTGCAAAAGACGTATCACAAGACGGATGCGGGTCGTGGGGTGTCTGTGTCGGAGGTGATGCGGCCCGCGACGTTTGTGCCGGATTCGAAGAAGCTTGATGATCTGCTGGAGCAGATGCAGCGTGAGCGTTTCCACATTGCGATGCTGGTGGATGAGTACGGCGGCATCGCTGGGCTTATTTCATTGAGGATATTTTTGGAGGAAATCGTTGGTGAGATCGCCGACGAGTACGACGACGCGGAGGTCGCCCTGATTGAGCAGATCGGCCCCCGAACTTTCCGCGTGGTCTCGCGCTTAAGCTTGGATGACCTGCACGATCTGGTGGATGAGACGCTGGATGAGGATCTGGTGTTCAGCGACGAAACCCTGGATCAGGTGGACACCGTCGGTGGCCTGTTGGCGTATGCCCTGGGCAGGGTTCCGCTGCCGGGGTGACGGTGGAGCATTCGGGCCTGCGCTTGACGGCGGAGGGTCGGCGTGACCGTCGCGGCCGTATGCGGGTAACCTCAGTGCTTATCGACGTCCAGCAGCCCGCCGATCCACTCGAACACCAAAGGAGTCCCCATGTTTTCTGACACCCCGGAGGGTTTCAGGTCAGGTTTTGTCAGTTTTTGTTGGCCGCCCCAACACCGGCAAGTCAACGCTGACGAATGCGCTGGTGGGGCAGAAGATCGCCATCACGGCTGACCAGCTGGAAACCACCCGCCACCCCATCCGGGGCATTGTGCACCGCGAGGATGCGCAGGTGATCGTGGTGGATACCCCCGGCCTGCACCGCCCCCGCACGCTGCTGGGTGAACGCTTGAACGAGGTGGTCAAAGACACCTACGCCGATGTGGACGTGATCGGGGTGACTGTTCCCTGCTGATGAGAAGATCGGCCCCGGCGACCGCTGGATTGTGGAGGCCGTGCGCAGGGTTGCGCCCAAGACCACGCTGATGGGCGTGGTGACCAAGGTGGATAAAGTGTCGCGTGATCGGGTGGCGGAGCAGCTGATGGCGGTGCACGAACCCGCTGGGCGGGGAATGCGAGGTGGTTCCCGTTTCTGCGGTGAGCGGGGAACAGGTGGATGTGCTGTTGGATGTGATTGTGTCGCTGCTGCCGGAGGGGCCGAAGTTCTACCCGGATGATCACGTCACGGATGACGATGTGAATACCCGCATGGCGGAGCTGATCCGCGAGGCCGCGCTGTCGGGCCTGAAGCACGAGCTGCCGCACTCGGTGGCGGTGGAGATTGACGAGGTGCTGCCTGACCAGGACCGCGAGGGCGTGCTGAATGTGCATGCGGTGCTGTACGTGGAGCGCCCCGGCCAGAAGAGCATCATTGCGGGTAAAGACGGCCGTCGGCTCAGCGGCATCGTGCACCGCGCCCGCCTGGAGATTATTAAGCTGCTGAACCAGAACATTTACCTGGATCTGCGCATTAAAGTGCTGAAAAACTGGCAGTCCGACCCGAAGGCGTTGGGACGTCTGGGTTTCTAAGTGGCTAGGGAGAATTACCGGGAACGCGCCGTGGTGGTGCGCTCCTACGATTTCGCGGAGGCCGACCGCATTGTTGTGCTGCTCACCCGCGGCCACGGTCTGGTGCGCGGCGTGGCAAAGGGGGTTCGGCGTTCCAAAAGCAGGTTTGGCTCCCGTGTGCAGTTGTTTGTGGAGCTGGATGTGCTGCTCTACCCAGGTCGCGCGCTTGCGAACATCACCGCCGCCGATACCGTCTCCCTACTTCGGGGCCGGCATCATTGAGGATTATCCGCGCTACACCACCGCCTGCGCCGCCCTGAGGCCGCCGAACGCCTGGCCGTCGCGGAAAACGGCGAAGACCCGTTTCTTTACGACGCCCCTGCTCACCACCCTCCGCCGCATCCAACAGCACCCAGACCCCACCCCTGGTATTGGACGCTTTCTTACTGCAAGCCATGGACCACGCTGGCTGGGCGCCCAGCCTGTTCAACTGCGCGCAGTGCGGCAAAACCCGGCCCGCATCGCGCTTTCCACCCAGAGGCTGGGGGAGCGGTGTGCACGGAATGCCGTCCGCCGGGATCCGCCACCCGCCCCCGGAGGCGCTGCGGGTGATGTGGTGGTTGGCGCACAACCAGTGGCGGGCTGTGGACGCCGCGCGGGAGGCGTCGATAAGCGCGGGCGATGGTTTTTTTCGATGACGTGTCACATCACGTGCACCAGATGACCCGGGCGCATGTGCAATGGCACATGGAGCGTAAAGTGCAGGCTCTGGATTTTGTCGACGGTGGTGGCACAATAGGGGGTGACTGTCTTCTCAACCACCCCTGCGGTGCCCGATGAGTTTCTGCCCACGCACGTCGCCCTGGTCATGGACGGCAACGGCCGCTGGGCGCAGGAACGCGGGCTGCCGCGCACGGAAGGACACAAACGCGGCGAGGCGGTGCTGCTCAGCATTGTCGACGCCTGCCTCGAACTCGGCATCCCCTACCTCCGCCTACGCTTTCTCCACGGAAAAACTGGCGGCGCAGCGTGGGGAGGTGCGCTTCCCTCATGGGGTTCAACCGCGACGTGCTGCGGCGCCAACGCGACGGCCTGCACGATAAAGGCGTGCGTATCCGCTGGGTGGGGCGTCGCCCGCGCCTGTGGCGCAGTGTGATCCGTGAGCTAGAGACCGCCGAGGAACTCACCAAGGACAACACCGCCATGACGCTCGCCATGTGCGTCAACTACGGTGGTCGCGCCGAAATTGTCGATGCCGCCCTGCAGCATCGCCGCCCCTCGCCGCCGAGGGGAAACTCCGGCCCGAGGACATCAACGAAAAGAACTTCGCTGATTTTTCTCGACGAGCCCGACATGCCCGACGTTGACCTGTTCCTGCGCCCCTCCGGCGAGAAAACGCACCTCCAACTTCCTGTTCTGGCAATCGGCCTACGCCGAAATGGTGTACCAGGACAAACTCTTCCCCGACTTCACCCCCGACGACCCCTACGCCGCAGTGTTGGAATACGCGGCGCGACCGCCGATTCGGCGGGGTGAAATAGATGACAGCATCTTCCGCAGCAACGCCGACCGCGCCAACCCGCAAGCAAATCAAACGCTGGCAGCGCTACCTGGCCAACGAACGCGCCGAAGCTGCCGTTTATCGGGAACTCGCCCTGAAAAAGCAGGGTGAGGAACGCGAAATTCTGCTGGGCATCGCCGAGGCCGAGGCCCGCCACGAAGAACATTGGCGAACCCTCCTTGGCGACCACGTGGGCATCGCCGCGCAGGCCCTGACTACTCCACCCCTGCTCATGGGGTTTTTGGCCAAACGATCTCGGCTCCGTGTTCACCCTGGCGCTGATGCAATCCGCCGAGGCGCGCACCCCTACGAAAAAAAGACGACGACGCCACCGACCAGATGACCGCCGACGAGCGCATCCACGCCGAAGTGGTGCGCGGACTCGCTGCGAAAAAGCCGGGGAAAAATGTCCGGCACTTTCCGCGCCGCCGTGTTCGGCGCCAACGACGGCCTGGTATCCAACCTGGCACTGGTGCTCGGCGTGGTCGGATCGGGTGTAGACACCAGCTGCGTGCTGCTCACCGGCATTTCCGGGCTGCTCGCCGGGGCGCTGTCCATGGGTGCTGGCGAATACGTGTCCGTGTGCTCCCAAAGGAACTCCTCGAAGCCTCCGCGCCCAGCCCCGACACCGACGGAGCGCTGCCCAAACTGGACATCAACGCCAACGAACTCGCCCTTGGTGTACCGCGCCTGCGGTATGGATCCCGACGCCGCCGAAGCATACGCCTCGAAAGGTGCTGTCCAGTGTGCGGGGGTCGGGTGTTGGTTCTGGGCTTGGGGGTGTTTCTGGTGGTGCGCCGGTGGGGGCGGCCCCCACGCAAACGCTGAGGTTGTGGGAAGTGGCTGGTCAGCGGCGCTGTCCAGTTTCCTCTTCGCCTCTGGGGCGCTGATTCCCATCCTGCCCTTCATTTTTGGTGCCAGCTCCGTGGTGGCCGCTGTGCTGGCCTGCATGCTCGTTGGCATTGCGCTGATGTGCACCGGTGGGATCGTGGGCGTGCTGTCGGGCACCCCGCCTGGGCTCCGAGCACTGCGACAACTCGCGATTGGCCTGGGGAGCTGCGGGGATTACCTGCGGACTGGGCAACCTCTTCGGGGTGGCGCTGGGATAGTGGGATAGCCGTTCGAGTTGTGCAAAGTTTGTATACCGTCAGGTGCGGCAATGGGTGTTTTTGGGTATGGGAATTTCGGGGTGGCGGCATTTTGGGGGGCAGCGGTTGATGTGCTCATCAAACTCCGCATTTGCCTGGTCAAACGGCGTTTGATAGACGGCATGCTACGGTTCTGGACAACGTTAGTGCAAATGTTTGCAGAGGTCCACCGGCAGGTGAAACACCCGTTTTGCTTAGTCTGGCCCAGGACCCGTACATATCAAGCGTGAGTGCGCAGTTTTCGTGCTTGAGCATAAGCACACTTTCCAGGTGCTGATCACGCGATAGAGAGGGGGTGTAAAGACCCACATGGATGCTTAGCTGGTTAACCCGTCGTGTCGGCTGAGCATATCCCCATCTCGCGCCATTTCAGGAATTTTTTTCCGAAAATAGCCATTCTTGGGTATTATGGAACCTGTGTTGCTCTCATTCACAGTCCGAAACTTCCGTAGCTTCGCAGATGAAGTGGAGCTGAGCTCAGCTTCTGCGGCGTTAAAACCACCGTTCCACGTAAGGGCAGACCTGGATTGATACCACTGAACGTGTGGCTGCAGTGTACGGTCCCAACGCTGCTGGGAAAACCACACTTCTTGATGCTATGTACGCGCTTTCAACAGCAGTGCGTACACCTGGTGATCGCAGCATCTATCAGCCAAGCCACTCTCGCCACAGCGATAAACCCACCACCGACTATGAGGTGGAGTTTGTTGCTGAAGAGTGTTATTTCGTTATAGCGTCAGCGTGGCATCTTGGGGATCGCTCGCGAAACGCTCACCCTCGTATCCCAAAAAGCGCGCCACGCGTGCTTTTTATGCGCGAACAGGATAGTCCCTGATGCGGAGATGACCTTTGTAAAAGGTAAACCTTTACTGGTCCAACTGCGGAAGTTAAGCGCATTACCACCAGCAAGATGCTATTTCTCGCTACTGCGCACCGGTATGGGCATTCCGCATTGGCGCCCATCGCGCGTGCACTTGTGGCGGGGATTGGGATAGAGCATATTTCCTTTAGGGAACGCCACGATGAGGAAGTGCTGAAGCGTGTCATGATGGAGATGATCGCCGGATCAGAAACCCAGATTGACCTAGTGAAAGCTTTGGTGAAGAGCGCTGATCTGGGCGTCGAACGTATTGAGGTGCGAGAAAAGAAAATCCCGGCAAAGGTGCAGGAGAGAGTGCGGAGAATCATGCAGGCACTCACCGATGGTGACGAGGGCATGCCTGACGACGCCGTGCCACAACTTCGCGATGCCATCGTTTTTGTACACCGTGCTGAAGGTGGAGAAGAGTTTGAACTATCAGTCAAACAGCAAAGTGCCGGCACTATTGTGTGGCTCACTACCGCGTGGCATGCACTCGATGCGTTGCGTAGGGGAGCGGTCCTCCTGGTTGACGAACTTGATGCAAGCTTGCACCCTGAATTGGTGCGCTACATAGTAGAGCTGTTCCTCAATCCGCAGCTCAATAGCCGTGGTGCACAGCTCATTTTCACTACGCACGATGTCTCGCTGTTAGGAAATGCACCAACCAGACTTCTTGAACCCAGGAACGTCTGGTTTGTGGATAAAAACGACTGTGGAGTATCTGAACTTTACTCCCTGGACGATTTTGATAACCGCAAAGGCAATAACAGTGAACGTCGTTACATGGCTGGGCAGTTCGAGCGGTGCCCGACATTGATGACAGTCTTCTTGTCACGTTCATTGCTGAGCAAGAGGATAGTAGAAAATAAGATGGCCAGACGCCAGCGCTCCAGAAAAACCCGTCAACCTCGGCAAACCATCCTACTGGTAACTAACGGGCGGGTTACTGAATACATGTATCTCAAAGAACTCGGAAAGCGCGCTCAACTTAGCATCAAAGTGAAAATGATCAATGGTGAGCCAGAGACTCTTGTGCGCGAGCTACAGAACCCAAGGGGCGATACTTCAGGTTATTCAGAGGTATGGATTGTCGTTGATGAGGACGGGACAGACCGCTCAGGCTTTCTTGCTGCCCTGCCAGGAAGCCCTCGTCCACGCAGCAGCCCTGGTATGGGATCGTATCTCGGCCCTTGTTTTTGAGGTGTGGCTCATTGCGCACTATGAACAAGTGCATCGGTACAGCTCCCAGCAGGATGCCCAACGGCATTTCCAGAGAATCGCCAATACGGCGACGAAGGAACTTCCTCAAGATTTTCCCTACAACGAAGCAGTTGCAGCTATAGAACGATGCCACCTCCCAGGCATTGACGAGAATCCAGTCAACGAACTCCCGCCCTCACCTGGGACCGCGATGCCGCACCTGGTGCGTCGTTGCAATCCTGATGCTCGTTGAACAGTGTTAGTGCACATGTTTGCATACAAGTTTGCTTATCCCCAAGCCCAAAAATCGCCGGTTTTCGTGCTTGAGCATAAGCACATTGTGCGGGACCGGATAAAACCTACCCCTCCACCGGTCGGCATTCGTTGCAGAGCCCGAACACCCTCGGCGGTGTGCCCGGTGAGGGTGAATCCGTGCTTGTGGGCTACTTCGCGGGCCCAGCGTTCAACGGGGCCGGCGTCGATTTCCACGGTGCGGCCGCATTCGGTGCACACAAGGTGATGGTGGTGGGTTTCCGTGGCGCAGGCGCGGTAGAGGGATTCTCCACTGGACATGTGCAGCACGTCCACGGCATCAATGTCGGACAGGGATTGCAGTGTGCGGTACACGGTGGTCAGGCCGACTTTGTAATCGCGCCGGGTGAGTTCTTCGTGGATTTTTTTGGCTGAGGCGAAGTAGTCCATGTCGCGAAGGACGCTGACCACTGCGGTTCGTTGCCGGGTGTTGCGTGCACCGAGCTTGGGTACTGCCGTTTCGCTCTTAGTAACCATTCCAGATCCTTCTCACCACGATAAATAACCAACTCTTCAGGGCGCACAGCATGTGCAGGCCAGCACCTCAGTATCTGCACTTTATGTAGCATCATATCCATTAAAAAAAATTAATGGAAAGGTTTAAGGAACGCCCCAAGTGAACTGTGACGTTTCTTACCCGTGGACCTGCGCAATTGCCTCTCGGGCTGGTGGGCTACACTTGTGCAGAGGTATGTGCTCGTCAAGGTGCCGAGCATCACCGCAAGAGTAACGCAAGAGCAGCGCAAGATTTTGTTTGAGGAGTTTAAGTCTCGTGGCTAACCAATCCGTGATTGAGACCGTGGTGAACCTGTGTAAACGGCGTGGTTTGGTCTACCCCTGTGGTGAGATCTATGGCGGCACCCGTTCGGCCTGGGACTACGGCCCGCTCGGTGTGGAGTTGAAGGAGAACATCAAGAAGCAGTGGTGGCGTGCCATGGTCACGTCGCGGGCGGATGTGGTTGGCCTTGATTCTTCGGTGATTTTGCCTCGCCAGGTGTGGGTGAGTTCCGGCCACTTGGAGGTGTTTACGGACCCGCTGGTGGAGTCGCTGCACACGCACAAGCGATACCGTGCGGATCATTTGCTGGAGGCATATGAGGAGAAGCACGGCCACCCGCCGGCAAATGGTCTTGCGGATATCAACGACCCTGAGACGGGCCAGCCAGGCAACTGGACGGAGCCGAAGGAGTTTTCCGGCATGCTGAAAACCTTCCTCGGTCCAGTGGATGATGAGGAGGGCCTGCATTATCTCCGCCCGGAGACGGCGCAGGGGATTTTCGTCAACTTCAAGAACGTGATGACCACGGCTCGCATGAAGCCGCCGTTTGGCATTGCGCAGATTGGCAAGTCTTTCCGCAACGAGATCACGCCGGGTAACTTCATTTTCCGCACCCGTGAGTTTGAGCAGATGGAAATGGAGTTTTTCGTCAAGCCCTGGCACGGATGAAGAGTGGCACCAGTACTGGATTGACCAGCGCTTCAACTGGTACGTGGATTTGGGTATTAACCCAGATAATCTGCGTTTGTACGAGCACCCGCAGGAGAAGCTGTCGCACTACTCCAAGCGCACCGTGGATATTGAGTATGCCTTCCATTTTGCTAATGGCCAGTGGGGCGAGCTGGAGGGCATTGCTAACCGCACCGATTTTGATTTGTCCACCCACGCGAAGGGTTCGGGCGAGGATTTGTCGTATTTTGATCAGGATTCCAACGAGCGCTGGATTCCGTATGTGATTGAACCGGCTGCGGGCCTGGGCCGCTCCCTGATGGCGTTCCTGGTGGATGCCTACCATGAGGATGAAGCGCCGAATGCGAAGGGGGGCGTCGATAAGCGCGTGGTGCTGAAGCTGGATCGCCGCCTGGCCCCGGTGAAGGTGGCGGTGCTGCCGCTGAGCAAGAAGGAAACGCTGACGCCGGTGGCGGAGAAAGTGGCGGCGGAGTTGCGGCAATTCTGGAGTGTTGACTATGACACGTCGGGGGCGATTGGGCGTAGGTACCGTCGTCAGGATGAGATCGGCACCCCATTCTGTGTGACTGTGGACTTTGACACCCTCGAAGACAATGCCGTGACCGTACGCGAGCGCGATACTATGGCACAGGAACGTATTTCGCTGTCGGAGCTGCAGGCTTACCTCGCGCAACGCCTGATCGGCTGCTAAAGAACCGGCTGCAAGAAAAGAAGGGGAATTGTCGCAATGGAGAACCTTGTGTGGGGTGCCCGTGACTCCCAAGGCAAAGTCACGTCCATGAAACTGCACCTGGGCGACCCGGAGGGGAGGTCATCGCCACCTTCGTGTACGACACCTCCGCCTCACCTGACGTGCACTCGCCACCCTGGAGGGCGACTCGCCGGAGAAAATTGACCTGGTGTTTAACGGCAAGGGGCGGGGGCGAAAGCGGACCGGCCGAACGGGGCGTCGTTTAGCGCTCACCCCAACAAGCAGCGTTTCAGCCGCTCCGACGAAATCATGCTTGACCTGGGGCAGCGCTCCCCTGCGCATGGTGAACGAGGCGAAATCCGACTGGGTTATCGAAGACCAAGACGGCACCAAGCTCGGCCAGTTCAGCGGTGCCAACCACGGCGTGCGGCACGTCATCGTGGAAATGGAGCCCGACGCCCAGCTCACGCCCGTCGAAGCCGCCTTTGTTGCCTGGATCGCGCGCCTCACGCTGGAGGAAAAACTGGTGAGCACCACCTGGGTTCTCACCATGACCCTGGCCGCCATGACCCGTTTATCATCTGGTACTTCTTCATCTAAATGGACTCTCAGCAGTTGGTGTGGCGCGGAAACACGCTTCTCGACGCCGCGACCGCCGCCGCAGGTGCACAGGGTTGCGGTGGTGATTCCGGTGTGGGGGATTCTGGTTTGGGTGGTGTTGGGGCTGATGGTGTTGGTGCGGGGCGGGGGATGGCGGGACGCAGCTCGCGCACGTGCTTTCCGACGTGATCTATATCGGCGACGAGGAAAGCCTGCTCATCGAACGTCTCACCCGCACTGTGCGCTTCCGCTGCCGTGGTACCACGTCTGGCGGAGAAGTATTCACCTCACCCAGCCCGGTCTCACGGTATCCACGCTGGTGGGGGACTGCGCAGGGCGGAGCTATGAGCTGCGGCGGGTGTCGCCGTGGCGCAAGGGGAGGGTGATTATGCGTGGCGATGTGGAGGTGGGGGTTGTTGAGCCTGGTGCTAGGGAACTGTGTGTTTCTTTAGTGCAGCTGCCAGAGGGGAGAGGTTGCCGCTGATTGACGTGGTGTTTTTTTGACCTGGTGCTGTGTATTGGTGGATATGCCGCAGATGGAGATGAGGGGGTAGGGGAGCAATCCCCTGAACTTCTGTGAATTACTAGCTTGTTACTAGAATCTTTTTCATGGGTCTGAATTCCGGCACAAGTGCCACCACAAAGCCTGCTAGCCGCAAAGCGGCAGCCAGGTCATTTTCCAAAAAATGGGCTGGTCGCGGGTATGAAAAAGGTGACGCTTCGTCTCTCTGGCTAGAACTACTCAGAGACGTTGTGGGTATGGAAGATGTGACCACGAATGTGCTCTTTTGAACAGCGAACATCGCGGCGTGGATTTATTGATGTGACTATTGCCGATGCAAAGACCATCATTGAGCAAAAATCGCTTGGTGTTGACCTGGATAAGCCAGAAAAACGCCGAGGAGTAATGATCACTCCCTTCGAGCAGGCACGCAACTATGCCAACACGCTTCCAAACTCGCAACGCCCCGATTACATCATTGTCTGCGACTTTAATATTTTCCGCATTCACAACCTGAATAAGGAAAATCCAGAATCCGACTACATTGAGTTCCCCCTTGCGGAACTGCCTGATCAGCTGTATTTGCTCGATTTCCTTATTGACCCACAGCGCGCACGTATTAAGCGTGAAGAAGAGGTCTCCATCACGGCCGGTACTCTTTATCGGTCGGTTGTACTCGCTGCTGCGACAACAGTACATTGACCCAGATTCACCCAGAAAGTCAGCATTCTCTCAATGTGTTGTGCGTTCGGCTCGTGTTCTGTCTCTTTGCCGAGGATGCAGAACTTTTTGAAAAGGACGCTTTCACAACTATCTCAAAGACATTCCTGCTTTTCACATTCGGAGCGCACTGCGAGAACTCTTCCAGGCCCTCAACACTCCGGTTGATCAGCGTGATCCTTATAGTGCGCAAGATCTTCTTCGCTTCCCATACGTCAACGGTGGTTTGTCTGCGCAGGAAAGTAATCCCGCACTTTACCGACGAAATCAAGAGTGTTTTTGCTTGACGAGGTGAGCCAGAACACTAACTGGTCCTCAATCTCGCCCACGATCTTTGGTGGCGTATTTGAATCAACTCTGAACCCAGAAACCCGTGCTCATGGCGGCATGCACTACACGTCCCCAGAGAACATCCACAAGGTCATTGACCCTCTTTTCTTGGACTCGCTTAAAAGCAGAGTTGGAGGACATTCTGGAGGAACTGTATAACTAAGGCAAAACGCAAGCTGAACCTTAACCAGTTCCACGACAAGCTGGCTAGCCTAACGTTCTTTGAAGCTTTCAGCCCGACTTGGATACAAAATGGCGGCACAGTCGCGCTCGCGGCGTGAGTGGTTCAAATAGGAGGTCGTTGGTTCATGCCCTTGCCAGACATCATCCGCCGCTCAGGGACTCGGATGGTCACCCTCATTCGTGAACCGGGTCCAACCGAGCAGCGCTCCGAAGTAGAAGCCTCGATCCTGAACGACCAAGGGACCGACAAGGCCTACGTGGCGACGGAAACTCCTGTCTACGAAGGAGACATCATCGAGTTGCCCGATTCTCGCGTGAACTGTTCGATGCTGTCATCAACGGCAAAACCAAAGCGAAGGAAGGGCAGGGCTACCGGTCGTTCGTCAACACCGCTGTCATGCTCGCCCTCCGGGAATACCTCGCCTCCGAGGACGCCACACACAACCCCGGCCTGCTCATCATCGACACCCCACTACTGGGGCTCGACGATCCACAGCTCGACCCCGAGCTTCAAGCAGCCCGTGAAACCATCCCCTGCTGCCCTCTAAGACTACCTCGCCCTCGAACAAGACGGCGGTCAGATGATCATCGCTGACAACACCAAGTTCATGCCCGACATAGAACCACTAAAGGACCGATGCAAACTCATCGTATTCACGAAACGCGAAGGAGAAGGATCGCTACGGCTTCCTGCTCGATGCCCAGGACGAAGACCTAATCGATCTGGAGGAAACAGATGACAACTAACCGCGCCTTCAGCTACAAGCCCTCTGGAAACTCCTCATCGACCGTGACATGAACAAAACCCAACTTCAAGAACGTGCAGGCATCAGCCCGGCCACCCTGTCCAAACTCGGACGCGGCGGCAACGTCACCACCGACGTCCTTGCCCGCATCTGCGAAGCACTCGACTGCGACATTGCCGACATCTGCGAGGTCGTCCCCACTGACACGAAGGGAGAAACCGACTAGATGACCGCTCAACGCCTGCAGCTCACCTGGTACAACAAGGACAAGGCTCTCATCCCCACTGAGACCGGGAAGTACGGCTACACGTGGGTTGACCCCTCTGATCCGCGCTACTGCGAAACCCACACCCTCGTGCTGGACGACTACGTGCAAGGTGCGCAGACACCAAAGTCTGATGATTTTGCCTACTCCGAACGAGCCGACCTTGAGCCCCAGGACGACAACTTGCTCATTTTGGGCGAATCCGGCGATGTGCTCGAAGCCCCTACTAGAGTGCCCGAACTAGCCAAGAAGTATGTGGGTCAGGTGAAGCTGATCTACATTGATCCGCCGTTTAACACCGCGCAAACATTCGCCAGTTACGAGGACAACCTAGAGCACTCCATCTGGCTGACCATGATGCGCGACCGGCTGCTCCACATGAAGAAGCTGCTTGCGAAAGATGGATCAATCTGGGTGCACCTGGATGATGTGAGGCGCACCGTATGCGCCTCCTCACGGACGAGGTGTTTGGTGCGGAGAATTTTCAAGCAGAAATTGTTTGGCAAAAGGCTGACTTCGGCGTGGTTTGGGTTTTCGGTGGACCAGGATTTCATTATCGTTTACCGCCGTAGCGAGGCCTTCGAGCCAAACAAGGGCTCTTCGCACAGCAGCCGACAACGCCCGCTTCTCTAATCCGGACAATGACCCCCTCGGACCTTATGGGACGGTGACCCATCGGGTAATCATGGCGACGGCTCGGGAGGCATGTGCTATGCGATCCAGAACCCCTGACAGGGGAAATGATGCGCCCTCCTAAAGGTGCCAGTTGGCGATATTCGCAACAGCGCATTCTTGACGGCTTGCAGGGGTGGGTTCCGTATCGGCTGGAGAATCTTCATGACGCTGATTGGCGTGCCAGCAATGAGGGAGTACCTAGAGATAAGGCGTCCGATGATGTGTGTGCGCTAGTTTTGGATGTTCCACTCGATGAAGCACGTAAGCGGGTGGCCGCACGACGCATTTCAGGCGATCCGCTCCCGGAGATTCTGATCCGTTCGACGGGAGGAATCGGACGTAAGGCGTATATTCCCACCGAGGGAAACAATCCTCGCACATGGTGGGAAAAACAAGGATGTCGGCCACAATCGCGCTGCCAAGTCCGAGCTGAAAGCTCTGTTTCCAGCATTGACGCCATTTCGACACTCGAAGCCGGAGCGTCTTCTGGAGCGGATTCTTCACACCGGCTCCAGTCCTGGCGACATCGTCCTTGATGTGTTCGGCGGCTCTGGCACCACCGCCGCAGTTGCTCAGAAGATGGGTCGGCGTTGGGTCACGTGCGAATTGCTGGAGTCGACGTTCACCACGTTCACGCGTCCCCGTCTGGAGAAGGTCGTCAACGACGAAGACCCAGGCGGATACGCGGACGAAGGGCGAACGGGTCGACGCGACGGAAGACGGACTTCCTGATGGAGTCTCGCCGGAGGACGCCGCGAAATTCACGAGCGTACTCAACAAGCTGATCAAGGACGACCCGGAACTAAAGAAGAGCGTCGAGGTGAAGACACTGAAGGCTGCCTCGAAGACCAGACGCACGAAGGAAGTGGTCAACTGGCGTGGTGGCGGCGGCTTCCAGGTGGCGCATCTGTCGCCTGCGTGTTTCGACTACACTCCTGAACTGGACCGGGTGATGCTGACAGCGGCTGCGACCGGCGAGACCTTGATCGAGTCGGTGGCTGCGAATCTCGGCTTCACGCTGCTGCACCCGGACGATGACTATGTGTTCGACGCTCGACACGGTAACGCGTTGTTGAAGGTCGAGGGTGTCGCCACGACCGAAATCGTCGACTGGCTGGCCTCCCAAGTTCAACCCGGAGAAACGATCGTGCTAGCAGCAACCACCGCGATGGACGGGGTCCGCCAGCATCTACGCCGTGCGGTGAAGGGGTCGCGGGTGGTTGCCTTGCCGGATGATGTGTTCCGTTACAGCGAGGGTGGTGACCAGTGATGAGGCTCAATATCAGCTTTTGATTCGGACATGCTGGAGTCGATCAGTGCCAAGTTCGACCTGCGTGCTCCTAACAAGGAAGCGCTGCGCCAGCTGGTCTTCACTCTGGACGGCGACTATGACCCGGACGTGATGCAGGTGCTCAACCCAGCCACCGGTGTGGGCAAGACGTATCTGATGGCCGCCTTCGTGGAGTATCTGCGTCGCCAAGGGGTCGGCAACGTCGTCATCGTCACCCCGGGCAAAGACGGTGCAGGCCAAGACCGTGCAGAATTTCACGCCCGGCACGCCCCGCTACATCACGGGATCGGCTGTGCCACCTGAAGTGGTGACCCCACAGGACTCACTCTGCTTGGGTGGCCCTGTCAAAACGGCCCGGCTCGACTCGCGTTCGGCCGTGAAGTGCCAATGCTGGCGTTTATCTTCAACATTCAGCAGCTCATCGCGCCGAAAGAGGCCGAGGGTGACACCCACGGCGCTACGCAGGATGCGATGCGCCGTAAGCCCCGCCGGTTCGATGAGAACGCCGGCGTGCTCTTCGACTCACCTCAAGGGTCTCGATGATCTGGCTGTGATCGCCGACGAATCCCACCTGTACGGGGCCAGTGCGGTCGCGTTCAATGCAGCGTTGAAGGAACTCGATCCAGCAGCGGCGATCGGTTTGACCGCGTCGGTGGACAAGGCCACCGATCACGTCATTTACGAGTACCCGCCTCCACCGCGCCATCCAGGACAAGTACGTCAAGGCCCCGGTGTTGGCGTTCCGCAAGACTGGATATGGCACCGATGAAGCCTCCGAAGAGCAACAGTTGCGTGACGCGCTGCAGCTACGTGCGCTCAAGCAGGCCTACTACGACTCGTACGCGACTTCCCAGAACCGCGATCATGTGAACGCGGTCGCTTTCGTCGTCTGCTCCGATGTTGAGCATGCCACCCAGGTCGCCGACCTTCTGCGCACCCCGGAGTACCTCGGCCGGGAATCGGCTGTGCTGCAGGTGGACTCCAAGCATGAGGATGAGTTGACCCAGCGTCGCCTCGACGAATTGGACCGACCCGAATCGCCTGTGCTGGCAGTGGTCAGTGTCAACAAACTCAAGGAAGGCTGGGATGTCAAAAACATCGCGGTCGTCGTGACACTACGGGCGATGGCCTCCCAGTGCTTACCCAGCAGACCATGGGAAGGGGCATCAGACTGCCGTTCGGCAGATACACCGGCGTGTGGCAGATCGACCAACTCGACATCATCGCTCACCAATCCTTCACCGAATTGTTGAACGCGGAGAACGTGCTGCAGCAGTTCGGATTGGACGATGCCGTCCCCGAACCCGACAAAGCCAAGGTTGAGGAGGCGATCCGCAAAAGCCGCCGAACAATCCAACACGGATACAGGCACAGACACGACCGGCGGTCAACCATCGACTACGACTATGCCGGGGCCCGGTGCTGGCACCGGTGGCGTAGAACCGCAGCCGAGCACCGTTCCCGGCAACGGTGGTGACGAAGGTCTGGGTTTGCCTGGTGTGGGAGTTCGTACCATCACCGAGCAGGAGGATCAGCCCACCTGGGAGTTCGTTTCGATCGGACGGAACCCGAGCTTTGCTGACGTGTCCTACCGATTCCCGGTGACGACGATGACTGTGCAGCAGCCGCCCATTGACCTGTCAGAAATCAGTGACGCCGAGATTGAGCAAGCGGCGCGTCGGGTCACCTCTGCCGGGGACGTGCTGCTGCGCAAAGAGATCATCGCCGCCCTAGGCAAGAAACTCCGGGCAGAGGATCGAGAAAGCGCCGAAGTCGACTCCGTCCACGTCGACGACGCCGACGCCGAGGAGGCGCTGGTCAAACTAGTGATCAACATGTCGCTGGTGCCCAAAACCGAACAGACCGCCCGCTACGTCGCCACGTTCCTGGTGCCGAAGTTCATGCGCGCCGTGACGTTCACCGGCTGGACCGTCAAATCCCTCGACTCCGCCCGCGCCGAACTCCTAGCGCTGATCAAGAACTACACAACCGAGACACTGCGAGCCACCCGCGAGGTGCCGACCATACACCCCAAGTCGATGCCAGGCACCGGCTACACGCTCCCGTTGGGTGAGAAGGTGCATGACCAGATCGAGAGTCGTGACCAGTTCGTGCGAGGCCGGGTCTACGGCGGCTGGTTCAAGTCGCTATTCGCAGAGGAATCCTTCGACTCCTTCACCGGCGAATACCAGCTTGCTCGCCTGCTCAACACGTCGCCGGGGATCGTATGGTGGCATCGCTCGCATCCGCAAGACCAGGCGTTCGTGTACTACAACGCGAAAGACCGCTACTTCCCCGACTTCGTAGCCTTGGACACCAACGGGGTGCATTGGATCATCGAGGGCAAGGACGAGCGCGGCCGCGATGACGCCAGGGTGCAGGCCAAGCGTAAGGCTGCCGAGGCGTTGGTGCGCCGGTTGGTTGCTCAGGATGCCTACGCCGGTCAGCACTGGGGCTATCTGATCGCTTACGAGCAAGACACCGCTCGTGCCGACTCGTGGGAAGACCTGAAAGCCTTCGCCAGCCCGGTCAGCAACGCCCTGTAGCTGCGAGTTCGCCTGGGCGCATCACGGGACTCCAGCGTTGCGGGAGGTCGAGGGTGACGGCCTCGCCGGTGATGAACACGAAGCCGAGCCTGCCATCGGTGAGCATGCACCCGCTCTCCAGCACGGCAAGGAAATCCGGGATGTGGAGCGCAAGCTGCGTCGGCGATTCGGTCAGGAGCTTGTCGATCGCCGTGCGGAGCGTCGATGGGCGTCGCGCACACCCGTTGACTGCAGGCTGTCCACGGCCTGGTCGACCGCCGCGCGGTTCCGCTCAGCGAGCACCTGCAACGCTTCAGCCATTTTCACAGCAGCACTTCCTGGTAGAGGTGGCTGGTGGCGCAGGTGCCGCGCTTGATGTAATTCGTGGGACACCCCACACGTCGACGCGGTTCGGGGTGCCGGAGTGCCAGGTCTTGTGGCTGAACGTCCGTCCGCAGTCGCCGCAGACGATCTTGCGAGACATGCGCCGACCGAAAAAATTGTGGCCGCGCGGGTCGACGCGAGTGGCGAGCCAAGGCAACTCGCGGTCTGCGATGCCGAGGGTCTCGGCGACGTGGCGTTGGGCACGGAATGCGTCCATCCACTCGACGGTGTGCCCGGTGGCGAGGTTTTTCGAGGAGGAAGCTGGTCAGCCGGTAGGTCAGGCGAACTTGTACTGTTGCGAGTTCGGGGTAGTGCATGGTGGTGGCTCCCTGTCATTGCGTCACGTACACACACGCTCTGATCAGGGCTAATAGCAAGTCGTAACCGGCACTACCTTTTGGCGCTTGCCACACCTTTTAGCGCTCCACTGTCAGCCACACCCTTCGTGGTTCACGTCGCCCGGCTCCACCTCCCGATCGCACCAGATACCGAAGCCGCACTGTCCAAATATGCGGCTCGACGGTCAACACCACGGCTCGTTTTTGCCCTAGTGGCGAGCGGGTTTTGCCCCATCTGCGTCAACCGCATCTCGTATGGCGTTGTATCCACTTCGATACGGTTTGCGATCCGGCGTGCGGTTCCGGCAACTTCCTCACTGAAACGTATATTTCTTTACGGCGCCTCGAAAACAAGGTTCTGTCTGTCTTGGCTGATGATCAGACCAGTCTTGGTTTTGATGACATTAACGCCTCACCACTCAAGATTTCCCTCGATCAGTTCTTTGGCCTGGAAATTAACGACTTTGCCGTATCTGTAGCCTCCACCGCATTGTGGATTGCCCAGCTGCAGGCGAACCGCGAAGCCGAGATGATCATTACACGCAACATTGAGGACTTGCCTTTGCATGATGCTGCACATATTCATCAGGGCAATGCGCTGCGTACAGACTGGAACGATGTCCTCCCTACGAAGAAATGTTCCTACGTGATTGGTAATCCACCGTTCCTGGATACTCCCGTCTCAGGGTAAAGAACAAAAAGAAGACAGGCTAGCAATATTCGGCAAGTCTGGGGGAGTGCTTGATTATGTTGCCTGTTGGTATCGTGTTGCTGCCAATTACATGCAAGGCACGAGCGCCGAGGCTGCGTTCGTTTCCACCAACTCAATCTGCCAAGGGCAACAGGTGACCCCACTGTGGAAACCTCTTTTTGAGATGGGCATACACATCAACTTCGCCCATCGCACCTTTTACCCGGTCCAACGAATCCGCAGAGCAGGCCCATGTTTTCTGCGTAATTGTTGGTTTCTCCACACAGAGCGCGCTGAAAAGTTCGCATGGAACTACCAGAAGGGAACGGTCGAAAGGGAACAAGTCAAGCAGTTTAATGGATACCTTACTGATACACCCAGTGTGTTCCTAAAACAAAGGTCAAAGCCAATATGTGATGTTCCACCTATGATTCGTGGTAATCAGCCTACAGATGCAGGTTTTCTGCTGATGACAGCTGAAGAGCGAGAAGAACTTGTCCATATCGAGCCAGATGCTGAAAAATACATTCGTAAATACTCGATGGGAGAAGATTTTATCAAAGGCAAAGAGCGCTACTGTTTGTGGCTCATTGATTGTCCACTTCAGAAAATCGCAAAGATGCCTCTAGTTCGCCAGAGACTCCTTGGCGTTAAAGGGGCAAGGGAGAAATCCTCCAAGCTTGGCACTCGAAAAAAAGCGGAAACTCCATGGCTATTTGATGAAATTCGTTATAAAGGTGAAGGGGTGTATATTGCCGTTCCGACAGTTTCTTCTCAACGACGCAAGTACGTTCCAAGCGGGTTCGTTTACGATGGGATGATTCCAGGAAATAAACTGTACTTCATTTTCTTCTAGTTCTCTCTATGTTTTTGGAGTGTTCACATCTTTATTTCATAACGCATGGATACGTGTTGTTTCGGGCAGATTGAAATCGGATTATAACTATGGTAATACCATTGTGTATAATAATTTTGTGTGGCCTGATGCAACAGAATCTCAGAAGAGAAATATTGAGAAATGTGCTCAGAGCAGTGCTTGATGCACGTTCAAAATATGAAGGATCAACGCTCGCAGAATTATATGATCCCGATAATGAATTTTTGTACCCACTCCTATTTAAGGCTCATCATGATTTGGATAAAGCGGTGAAATTGCATATGGTGTTGATTTTGGTGGAGATGAGCAAAAAGATTGTCACTCATCTTTTTGGCCTCTATGTGAAAAAGTTGAATGGCTAAGTTATTGGTTTCGTAGTTAATGTGATTTAATTTTGAAACAGAATAGATACTTACTTGAAGGGTGTGCTATAGACCCTTTGTTGGATGATGAAAAATTCTTAGCACTAGTTATATTTTTATATAGAAAGGGGATGATTGATGTATTTGTTACTGACTTAACATATAATGATATTGATCAGATTAAGAATGAGGGCCGCTGCTCAGCTCTTCGTGCTGTAATTTCTCAGATTAACCCAGAGGTTGCTTTCTATCCTGCGGTCCTTGTTGGTGGTAAAAATAAACGCGACCGACTCACGCTTCTCGGAAATGTAGTAACATCGCGATGAAATGACCATGCAGCTTTTTGTTCCGTTTAGAAAAGTGATGGTCGTGCAGATGCTCGCCAGCTGCTGCGGCTAAAATGATAGATGCAACTCTCGTTACAAACGATCAAGGGCTTATTTCGCGATCGCTGGCAGAAGGTATTAATGCCATAACCACGGATCAATGGCGGATGCAGCTTACGGCGATGAATTAAATATGAGACGGGAATTCAATTTTTAACTAGATACCCCTAAAAACTTCCCGCCAGTAAACCCACCTCCGCTGCCACCACTTCCCCAAAGCCGCCTCCACCAGAGAAGCCACCCCACCCGAAGCCTCCGCTAAAACCCGCCCCCAAATCCACCGAATCCCCTCCGAACCCGCCGCCGTAGCACGGTGGCCGCCGTTCAGAATTCATTAACCACCATGCCCGCAATAAACGACCCAGCGCCACCGGAGCCGGAACCACTACCGCGCTGGCGGTTTTGGTAGTCGCGAATGTCGTTTTCCGCGTAGTTCAGGGCGTTTTGCGCAGCCTGGGAGGCTGCTCTGAGCATCAGCCACAGCAGCACCAGTATCACGCGTGCGCTGGTTTTGCGCGGAAGCGAAGCGTCGTTGTGCCTCGGCAAGCTGGGTGCGCGCCGCCGATCCGATAACCCGCCCGCGCGTGAAATCAGGTCTTCAGCAGCGGTAAGACGGGATTGTGCCGCAGCCATGGCGTTGTCCAGGATCTGCAGGCGTCGTTCCTGGCTGGCGGAGGATTCGCGCACGCTATCTAGCTGAACGTCTAACACGGCATCCGCGTCAGCCAAAGCGGTGTAGGCCCCAAGCGGATCGTCCCCACCTTTATCCCGCGCCGTCGATAATGCGGCCTGGGCTGCGGTCACGGCGTCGTCGAGTGAGGCCCAGTCGGCCTGGGTGCCTTGTTCCTGCCCGCGCGCCCGCAACGACCCAGCCTCTGCAATTTCCTGCTCCACCTCCGTGACCAGCGCGGACAGGTTGGATTGCGCCATGCGGATGTTTTTCTTCCGCGTGTTCGATGCCCGCCAGCAGCTTTGTCGGCTTCTGTGGGTGGATTTTTTTCGGCGGCTTGAGGGGCTTCGACGAGTCCCGCCTTGCTGGCCCGCGGGCTGGGCGGCGAGTGCGCGGGCGTCGTTCAGCGCGGTGTCGGCGTGCTCCAAATGCTCCGAAGCCAACTGGGTGTTGTCGGCGATGCTGGTGAGCATGCTCGCCGGGTGCTCGCCCCGCAGACGATCCAAGGTTTGCTCGGCTTGGGGGAGTCGTCCGCGCAGGTCGACCATGGTTTGGGTGAGCTTGGCCAGGTTGCTGTCGGCGTTGATCAGCACGTCGCGGAGTGCGGCAAAGTTCTCGGCCTCGGCGTCTAGGGCGTCGTCGGCCTCGCCCGCAGCTGGACACAATGTCCACCAGCATGGCGCGGCGTTCGGCCCTCGGATTCGGGGATGGTGTCGTCGAGTTGCGCGCGGATGCCGAAGGCGCGTTGCAGGGTAGTGGTGGAGTGGTTGAGTGCGCGCACGAAAGCTGCGGGTGCGTTCCGCCCCGAATTCGGCGGTGGCCAGGTCGAGTTCGGCGCGGGCCTTGCGTATCGACTCATCCGTGGACACCAGCTCCTCCTGCGAGAGCTTTTCCAGCACGTCAATCGGCAGCGCCATCAAACTACCAGTGTCTTTCGGGTTGATGGCCCGCGCATCAGCTGTCATTGAGGCGGTTTGCTTGGTGCGCTTGCGCCGGGAGTAGGCCGCCAGCCCGGCACCGGTTGCCACCACGGCAGCAGCCCCGCCGCCGAGCCACGCGGCATTATTCCCAGAAGAACTATTCGCTTCCCTCACCAGCGCCATTGCCGACCCGTAGTAGTCCGATTCCACGAGCTTGTTGTAGGCGGCTTTCTTCATATCGTCGACGTCGCCGCTTTTCCAGTCCGCGCCATAGGCCAGCCCGTAGTCCCGGGTCTTCACGGCCACGCCGTACACCAGCACGTTACTGCCGTCGTTGAGCTGTTTCGCCTGCTTGGCCCATTCCTCGCCACTCAGGCCCCCGAAATCCTCGGTGAACACCACGTAGATTTTGCGCTGTTCTTTCCGCTGCACGTCCTGGATTGCCTCGACCAGCTCGCCGCGTTCGGCTTCGCTCAGCACCCCGGCGTTGTCGGTCACCACGTCCGTGTAGGTGGTGGGGGCCTGCGCGACCGCCACCGGTTCAGCGATCCACGGCACAGCGATCCATGGCCCAACGGCAAGCGGCGCGCACGCGATAAGGGCACTGGCAGCGACAAGACGAAGTCGGTTCATAACTGCCACATTATATCGTTGTTAGCATGAAGATTCTCCTGCTCGTGGTGCTCAGCTACCCCGCGCGCGTCCTCGGCTACTCCGCCCGCCGTGTCCGCAACGATCCCTCGCTTATCGACGCCCTGCTCATCCTCGGCACGGCACAATACAACGGCGTCCCATCGCGGCAATTTGCGGCGCGCCTCGACCACGCAGCAGAAATCTGGCAACCAGGGCAGAGAGTATTCACCTGCGGCGGGAAACTCCCCGGTGATGCGTTTACCGAGGCGGCCGTCGGGAAGCGCTACCTCATAGAACGTGGCGTGCGGGAGGATGCCATCGTTGCGGTGGAGGAGGGGTCGGACAGCTGGGCGTCGATAAGCGCGGTGGCCCAACACAACCCGGGGCGGGTGCTGGTGATTACCGACCCCAACCACAGCCTCCGCGCCACCAGCATCGCCCGCCGCCTGGGCCTGGACGCGCGGCCCTCGCCGACCCCCTACGCGCCGACCCGTAAAATAGGCAAGCGATGGCTATGGACAGTCCTGCACGAATGCTCCGGCCTGGTCGTCCTTGACCTCAGACGAATCAATGTGCGGTGGGCTGAATGGGCGGAAAACAAGCTCCGAACCCTCGCCGAAACCCTCCGGCCCTCCCGCAAAGCCCGCCACGACGCGCTCCGCAGAAAGGACACCTAAATGCGCCACTACACGGACAAAGACGTGGAGCGACGCTACCCCGAACCACTCAAACAAAGCCAACACGACAACCCCGACGGCCGGGGAGCCTTCAACCGCGACCGCGCCCGCGTCCTCCACTCCGCCGCTTTACGACGCCTCGCCGACAAAACCCAGGTCGTAGGTCCCCGCGACGGCGACACCCCCCGAACACGACTCACGCACTCCCTCGAAGTCGCCCAAATTGCGCGCGGCATCGGCAACGGCATTGACGTTGACCCCGACCTCGCCGAACTCGCGGCACTCAGCCACGACATCGGGCACCCGCCCTACGGGCACAACGGGGAAGTAGCCCTGAACACGCTTGCCGACCAATGCGGCGGCTTCGAAGGCAACGCCCAAACCCTGCGAATACTCAGCCGCCTCGAACCCAAAATCATCTCCGACGAGGGCGAATCCTTCGGGCTCAACCTCACCCGCGCCGCGCTCCGAGCAGCCAGCAAATACCCCTGGCCGAAAAGTTGGTTCCGACGGGGTGGAACGCACGAAATACGGGGCTTATGTTGAAGACCAGCACATACTTGATTGGATACTGAATGGTTCTTCGGTGCCTGCGGGTGTCAGCGTGGAAGCCCAGGTCATGGACGCCTCCGACGACATCGCCTACTCCGTCCACGACGTTGAGGACGGCATACTTTCCGGGCGCGTCAGCCTCAGTGTGCTGTGGGATCTTGTCGAACTCGCCGCGCTCGCCGAAAAAGGGCAGCGCGCCTTCGGTGGCTCCGCCGACCTGCTCGTCGAAGCCGCAGGACGACTCCGCCAACTCCCCGTTGTTGCGGCCGCCGCCGACTACGACGGCAGTTTCCGTTCACTCGCCGCCCTGAAAACCATGACGTCCGAACTTGTTGGACGCTACGTCGGCGGAACCATCGCCGCAACCAAAGCCGCTGGTGGAGGTGATTTGGTTGTTCCAGCTGAGGCCGCCGCCGAGTGCAACTGCTCAAGACAATCGCCGTCCTCTACGTCATGGACAACCCGCTCCACCAAAAACGCCAAGACCGGCAACGCGACCGCATTTACCGAGTCTACGACTACCTCACGCTCGGCGCGCCGGGTTCGCTCGACCCCATGTTTAGCGACTGGTACATCTCCGCCGACACCGACGCGCAGCGCCAGCGCGTGATCATCGACCAAATCGCCTCCATGACGGAATCCCGCCTCGAACGGCTCGCCCGCGACTGCGGTGACCTGCTGCTGGGGTAAGCGGTGGGGGGCTGCTGCTGGGGTTGCGTGAAATATGCTTATCTTCAAGCCGCAAAACGGGGTGTTTTTGTGCTTGGACATAAGCATATTTCGCAGGGCGAGCATTGAACAACGTTAGTGCAAACGTTTGCGTAGAAATAGGTCTATCGCCAGGTCGGAAAACGCCCTGTTTTTCGTACCTGGCGGTGGACCCTAGATGACAGCGTGAAAGTGTGCTTATCTCCAGGTCGCAAAACACGGGCATTGTCGTGCTTGAGCATAAGCACACTTTGCAACGCGGTGCATAATGTGCGAAAGTTCGGGGATCGTCACCACCGCCATGCGCTCGCCCCTTGTGTGACATTGAAGGTAAGCCTACAATCATCACATACGTGCACACTTACGCACATAAGCAATATAAACCGCATGAACCGCACGAGCCGCGAAACCGAGGCGCAGATGACCACGCACACGCCACAATCACACACATCAAGTACCCAGACGCACACCTCGCAAGAAACAAAAACTATCCCTTCTCAGCCCCGCTGAAAAACCCCATCTACCGGCGCCTTTTCACCGCCCATGTGCTGGCGTTGACGGCAACGGGCCTATTAAACGTTGGCCTTGGGCTTCTCGCCTTCGATATAGCGGGCGACCGCGCGGGCGCGGTGGTGTCGATGGCGCTCACGATCAAGATTCTGATTTATGTGTGCGCGGGTCCGTGGTTGTCGGCCTTTTTTGCTCGCTTCCCGGTGAAGGCTGTGCTGGTGGGCAGCGACATCATTCGCATAGCGGTGGGGTGTAGTTTGCCGTTTATCACCTCGGAGGCGCAGGTGTACGTGGCGGTGGCGGTTCTGCAGATGGCTGCCGCGACGTTTACTCCCACGTTCCAGGCGCTGATTCCGCGCATCATCAACAACCAAAACGAGTACACCTCGGCCTTGTCGCTGTCGCGCATTGCTTATGATCTTGAGCAGATTTTGAGTCCCGTGTTGGCCGCGATGCTGTTGTCGTTTGCGTCCCGTGGCCAGGTATTTGCCGTTGCGGCGGTGGGCTTCGTGGGGTCGGCGACGATGATTGCAGGCTCGAGGGAGTCTGGGCGTCGATAAGCGGGAAAGCGTGTCGCGTCGTGTGCGGGAAGGCATGGTGATGATGCTGCGCCTCCCAGAGCTGCGTGGGGTGCTGGCGTTGAATCTTGCGCTGGCTGCGCCGACGGCGCTGGTGCTGGTGAACACGGTGGTGCTGGTGCGCGGGCAGCTGGGGCGTTCCGAGTCTGATGTGGCGGTGCTGCTCGGTGCGTGCGGAGCCGGGTCGATTGTGATGGCGCTGCTGATTCCGCACCTGCGTTTGCATGTGACGCTGTTCGGCGGCGCGGGCGGCGCTGTTGCGGGTTTGCTGGGGTTTTTCCTGCTTATCGACGCCGCGCCCACCTGGCCCGTGTTCATCTCGCTGTGGTTTGTGCTGGGGATGTCGATGTCTGCACTCGCGACCCCGATGGGACAGGTGATTCGCCGCAACGTGGCTGACGAGGAACTTGGATCAGTGTTCGCCGCGCAGTTTTCCCTCTCACACGCGTGCTACATGCTCACATATCCGCTGGCAGGATGGTGTGGCGCGGCGCTTGGGTTGGGGTGGACGTCGTTGCTGCTGGCGCTGATCGCCGGGTTCGCCCTCATCGCGGCGGCGAATGTGTGGCCGTCGGTGCATGTAGGGAAGGATGTATAGTTTTACATTATGAGCGCCCAGCCCCAGTCCACCGAACCATCGTTCGTCCATGATATTGATGCGGAATCTGGGATTTTCGACTCCGCCACCGGCACGCTGAAACTTCTTGCAGAGCCAACGCGCCTGCACATTCTGTGGCTGCTGTCGGAACGGGAACGCAACGTCACCGAACTGGTGGAGGTCACTGGTGTGGCGCGCACCGTGGTCAGCCAGCATTTGGCCAAGCTGCGGCTCGGTGGCCTGGTGCAGACGCGCCGGGTGGGGCGTAGCGTCATCTACCGCGTTGACGACGGCCACCTCAACCGACTGGTGTTCGAATCACTCAACCACGCCGACCATCAAATGACCGGCGAGCCCGCGCACGAGTAGTCGGTGATGGAGAAGAAATGGGCCGAGGTGTCGGTATTTGCCTCGCTTATCGACGCCCGCCTCGGCAAATGGCTCACCACGCACCACGGCGTGGGCCTGACTGAATACTGGGCGCTGATGTACCTGGCGGAATCCCCGACGCGCGAACTGCGTGTTAACGACCTCGCCGCGAAAATCGGACTCAACCAAAGCTCCGTGACCAGGCTTTTGGGGAGGTTGGAGGCAAAAGGACTGTCCCTGCGGGACACCTGCCCCCACGACGGCCGGGGCGTCTTCGCCGTGATCACCGATAAGGGACAGGAATTGCTTGATTCCGCTAGTGAGGCGTTCGGGGCAGAAGTAGAAAGGCTTTTGGGCGGGGTGTCTGAGTCCGACTCTGGGGAATGTCCTGGGTTGGATGGCGCACATATTCGGGAGGCGTTTATGCAGGTGGGGAAGAGGATTGGTAGTTGAGACGCGGTGTGGGTTTGTATACGCTCCGGTCCGAAAAGAGGGCAGTGTTTTCGGGCTTGACGGTATACACACTTTTGCGGGGTAGAGGCAGTTTGATAGAGCGTGGCGTTTCGTGACGGCCTTGAACAGCGTTAGTGCAAACGTTTTGCGTAGAAAGTAGGTCTACCGCCAGGGTTCGAAAATGGGGTGTTTGTGTACCTGGCGGTGGACCTATATGACAGGGGTGAAAGTTTGCTTATCTCCAGGTCGCAAAATGGGGTGTTTTTCGAGCTTGAGCATAAGCACACTTTGCAAAGCGGGCCATAGGCGCACCGTTTTGTCTCGGCGGTGTGCTTTGTCGTGCGCTAGGCTTCTGGCTTGTCTGTGATTATCGCAACCCGATGCTGTCGCTAAGCATGTGCGGATGTGCATGCGAAATGAAAAAAACACTAGCGAGGTATCTAGCTGCAATGGAGTGGCTTTACATATGGGGATCGCAGTGATGTTTGAGACTATGGACTGTGGCGATGTCGGCAAACATCGCAAAAGCGCCGTTCACGCATGTCGGTTGGACGGCTGACGACGCTGGTCAACAGCGCAATCGCTACGTTTTTCTTGAGTCGCGCGTTACCACGTTCGACGTGGGCAGTCGTACGCCGATCGTGGGCAAACTGGCCACCGTGCAGGTATGGACATCGTAATCCTGGGAGCGTACGCTGGCTGCGGCATCAAGCGTCAGCATCGCAGGAAACTGTGCAGCAATGAGTGAGCCTGGAGCATCGGAACTTCGGTGCGCAGACAAACGGCTCGGAAAGTGGGAGGAAACATGACCGCACAACATAATATGAAAGCCGCGGCCTCATGCAAAAGTGACATTCAGAAGCTAGTATGGGCGATGAGTCTGCCCGAGTTCGCGTTGGGGCTGGTCAGCAGCGTGCTCTTCAATGCCGCACGCCCTGGTGTACCTGACCATCCCGAATCAGATTGATGTCCTTGGTCGACTGTGGGATGCAGCTCTCGGCGCGTGTTTCTGCGAGTCGTTGACGTGCTCAAAGCGCGGCTACGAACGCGGATTGGGTCGAAGCTGGCGTATTGAGGCACGTGTCCATAACTAGTATGGCCGACCTCAGGTGCGTGCAGGACCAATGCATGGGAATTTCCGTGATGAAGAAGCGACTGGTAGCTGGCATCGCCCTCGGATACCCAAGCCAGGACCGCATCAACAACTACATAAGCGGTCGCGCCGCAATTGATCAGATTCTGGTGATAAAGGAGTAGTCACTTTTTCCGCATCGGGGATTTCGCAGAAGCTTTCGTAGTGGTCGTCGGTGTAGTACCACACGTCCGGGTCGGTGTCGCTGCCGCCGCCCACCACAATGCGACGCGCGCCCCGGTGGCCGACGCCCGGGGTTTCAACCGTGTATTCGCGGTAGAAGTTGCTGTTCTTGCGGGGGAGTATGCGCTGGTAGTTGCCAAAATGACTGCCGTCTTCGTCGGGGTGATCGAAGGGGCCGCCCGCGAGGATATCGTGGGCTACCTCGTCGGCTTCGGTGGGCAGGGAATTAAGTGGGCAACTCGGAAGGCCGGAGCTCCCAGAACCCCCAGCGCTCCCAGAACCGCCAGACTTCCCAGAACCAGAACCCCCCGAAGCGCGGGAGCTGGAAGGGGACGCTGATGTGGAGGGCGTCGATAAGCGCGCGGCGTTCGAGGCTGCGGACGTGGAGGAAGCGGTGGAATTCCCGGAATCGTTGGAAACGTTGATCCCGGTCCACACGGCGATGGCGGCGCAGAGGAGGCCGATCACCTGCGCGGCCAGCGTTTTTTTCTTCATGTGGAACATCTTTTCATGCGAGCACTAAGGTAGGGAACATGGCCAAAGGACGCATCCCCGAAAGCGATATTGCTGCGATTCGCGAACGCACCCCGATCGAAGACATCGTGGGTGAGTATGTGCAGCTCAAGCCCGCTGGCGTGGATTCGTTGAAGGGGCTGTCCCCGTTTAAGGACGAGAAGACACCATCATTTCATGTGCGGCCCAACCGTGGCTACTTTCACTGCTTTTCCTCCGGGGAGGGCGGCGATGTGTTCAGTTTTTTGATGAAAATGGAGCATATTTCCTTCCCAGAGGCGGTGGAGATTTGCGCCGAGAAGATTGGCTACCGCATTAACTATGAAGGTGGAGGACCGGGCCGCAGGGAGGAACCCGGAACCAGGCAGCGGCTGGTTGCCGCGAATAAGGCCGCCCACGAGTTTTTCCGCGCGCAGCTGGAAACCCCGGAGGCTGAGGCTGCGCGGAACTTCCTCACCGAGCGTGGTTTTTCGGCCGATCATGCACACCAGTTCGGTTGCGGTTATGCGCCCGAGGGGTGGGACACTCTGACCAAACACCTGCTGCGTAAGGGATTTCAGCTACGAGGAACTTAATGCGGCGGGGTTGGCAAAAATGGGTCGTCGCGGGCCCATCGACCAGTTTCATCGGCGTCTGCTGTGGCCCATCAAAAATCTCGCGGGTGATGTGATTGGGTTCGGCGCGCGAAAGCTCTTCGATGACGACAACATGGGCAAATACATGAACACGCCCGACACGCTGCTGTATAAAAAAAGTCGAAAAGTGCTGTTCGGGCTGGACCGCGCCAAAAGGACATCGCCGCTGGTCATCAGGCTGTGGTGGTGGAGGGGATACACCGACGTCATGGCCATGCATGCCGCCGGGGTGACCACCGCCGTCGCCGCCTGTGGAACCGCCTTCTGGTGAGGAGCACCTGCAGCTTCTGCGCAGGCTCATGCTCGACGACAACTACTTCCGCGGCGAACTCATCTACACCTTCGACGGTGACGAGGCTGGTCAGAAAAGCCGCCATGCGCGCCTTCGACGGCGATCAGCAGTTCACCGGCCAGTCCTACGTGTCCGTCGCCCCCGCAGGCATGGACCCCTGCGACCTGCGTCTTGCGCATGGCGACGCCGCCGTCCGCGACCTCGTCGCCCGACGCGTGCCCATGTTCGAATTTGTCGTTCGCGCCATGATCGCCGACTTTCCCCTCGACTCGGTGGAGGGTCGCCTCCAGGCGCTGCGCCGCGCCGTGCCCATCGTTGCCGACATCCACGACCAGACCCTCCGCAACGAGTACGCCCGCCAGCTCGCCGGGTGGATTGGGTGGGCCGACCCCGCCGAGGTGCTCGCCCAGGTTCGCACCGCTTCTCGACGCCCGCGCACACAACAGCAACCACGTCGCGCCCGGCGTTTCGATAGTGCTGCTAGCGCGGGTGGCGGTATGGGCGCTGGCGGCGCTGGCGTGAATCCTGATGCGACTCTTGTGCTGCCCGACCGCCGCAATCCCCGGCTCTGGCCCGAGCGCGAAAGCCTGAAAATCGCGCTACAGTACCCCGACATCGCAGGGCTCCTACTTTGACGGACTCGCCGACGACTGCTTCACGCACCCCGCCTACAACGCCGTGCGTGTCGCCATCGCCGCCGCCGGGGGGTGCGACAACGCCAACGAAGGTGTCGATTGGATTAGCGGCGTGGCCGGTGAACTACCCGACCTTGTGGGGCGCTCCCTGGTCTCCGAACTAGCCGTGGAAGACATTCACTGCGAACTTGAGGACCTCCCGCGTTACGCCGATAGTGTGCTCTCTCGGCTTCAGGAAGTCCGCGTGGGCAACCACATCGCCCAGCTCAAAGGTCAACTCCAGCGCATGCGCCCCTCCGACGACGAAACCACCTACAACTCCCTGTTTGCCGACCTTGTTGCCTTGGAAGCTGCGCGCCGGGAGCTTCTTGACCGGGCGTTTAAGGGGTAAGCGCTGTATGAGGAGGGCGTGACGGGCTAGTCTTCGTCCGGTTCCAGCACCGTTGAACCGTCCCCACGGTTCAGATTCTTCACTTCCTTCATGCGTGGCTGCGGGTCCAACTTATTGGCAATCGCCTTGCGAGTAGCCTGCAACGCTGCCTGGGAAGCCTTCGAGTGCACCGCCAAGTTGTAGCCCTTCTTGATCTGCTCAAAACGCCTCCGGCCTGCCTTCGTGCCCAGCACATAACCAGCGGCAGCACCTACAACAAATTGGATCATGGGACTTCTTTCGCTTCCTAACGCGTAACCTAGCACCCGCTACTTTACCGAAATGCACGGCACTGTGCGGGGCGTCGATAAGCGGTTTAGGTGCGGTAGACGTAGTCCTGCAGGTGAGAGGGAAGCTGTTCGCGCTGCCAGGCCAACTCCTCCGACGGATCGGCCAAGGCCTGGCGCGTGTACCGCGCAAGATTGCGGGCGTGACCACCCATGTGCGCAATGGCAATCGCCTGACCGCAAGCCCGTGCAACAGCTTTAGCCTGGGCGTTTGTGCAATCGCGTGCTGCGGCGTGGCAACCGAACGCGAGGGTGCGCATCTGACCAACCGAAAACGTGTTGTCGTGGAACTTTTCGACAGCGGCAAGAGCTTCATCGAGGCGTTGGTCAGCAGGACGGTGCTGGTGAAAGATCGGAAGCAGGCGTGCGACGCAGCGTGCGGCCCAGCCGATCAGCTCCTTGCGGTGTTCTTCAGACAGGGTGAGGTCGGTGGGATCGGGATTCATGAGCGGCCTTATCAGGGAGGCTATGGTGCTTGATTGTGGAGTCACATCTCATGCTTGGGCATATCATAATGGCCTACACTCCACGCGCAATAAACCCCACCAGTCATAAGAAGATTGATGGGGGTGCTTGATGCGCATACTGTGGTGGGCCCAGCGGGGCTCGAACCCGCGACCAACGGATTATGAGTCCGCGGCTCTAACCGACTGAGCTATAGGCCCGAAAACATTTAAGCACATTGCGGCGCATGATTCACAACCTACCCCTATCCGCTCGCTTCATCCGCTGTGACCTGCTGATTTGCCTTGTCTTCGCTTCCGGAATATAGTTACTTCTCGTTGCTAGCAACACAATCCCCCATAGCTCAATTGGCAGAGCATTCGACTGTTAATCGAAGGGTTACTGGTTCGAGTCCAGTTGGGGGAGCAGGAAACCCCAGGCAAAAGCCATGGGGTTGTTTTTGTTTCTGCTTATCGACGCCGCGACACCGCCGTTAGTGCGCCCATGCAGTGTCTCTGGCTTCCGTGGGGTGATGCTGGGTGGGGTCTGGGCGGTGTTGTTTTTAGCTTTGCGATAGCTTTTTTTCGCTTTTTTTCTTTTAGTGAAAAATAAAGTTTTATTCCAAATAAAACAGGTAATCGAATTAGACGTTTAAAATCATTTCTTTTCTATTTGTGTTGTGCCACTATGACGCTATGAGTGAAAACGGGACAGAGAAGTCGATCATCATCTATCAACCTGTTGAGGGGCAGGCAGGCATCGATGTACGTGTGGAAAGTGAGACGGTGTGGCTGAGCCAGCGGCAGATGGGCGAGCTGTTTGATGGGACGTGCGTACGATCAGTGAGCACTCTGTCCAACGTGTATGCTGAGCGGTGAGCTGGAAAAAGAGGCAACTATCCGGAAATTCCGGATAGTTCGGCGCGAAGGATTGCGGGACGTGACGCGAAACGTTGAGCACTACAACCTTGACGCCATCATCTCTGTGGGCTATCGGGTCAACTCGATCACGATCACGCAGTTTCGTATCTGGGACGACCAAACGTCTTCCCGCACCGCATTTCAGCACCACAACAGTAACTTTCCCTGAAAATGCGT